>VTLG01000818.1_pt1 | contig 29978 bp, 40 predicted proteins | sample 4694571 | NCBI WGS metagenome assembly VTLG01 (sample SAMN12604809, study PRJNA352737) | marine metagenome | biome: ENVO:00000447; feature: ENVO:00000209|ENVO:00000569|ENVO:01000036; material: ENVO:00002151; isolation source: viral sequences binned using virsorter ...
TTCATCCCATAACATATATCCATTTGTTGCGGTAGCTCCAAAGAATTTTACATCATAACCAGTATCGTTAACACCGACAGTTACTGTATTATCTATTTGAACAGCACCATCAATATCTACTATATCTAAGTTGGCTGTACCATCAACGTCAAGATCAGTACCAACATATAATTTTTTTGCTACTCCAACTCCACCATCTATTATAACAGAACCTGAAGTTGAATTAGTAGCATCTGTTGTATTATTAACTGTTAATACACCAGCAGCTGAAATTTCTAATGCGTTACTTGAACCTATATGAGCAATTCCATTTACATCGAGAAGAGCACTTGGAGTTGCGGTTCCTATACCCACACGACTATTATCACTTTCTACAACTAATGTGGTAGAATTAACAATAAAATCATCACCAGCTCCACCACCTAATCCAACTGTTACTCCACCTTCTTGAGCTTCTAATTGAATAGAATCAGCACCAGTTCCAGCTGAAATAAGTTGAACTTGTTGTCCTCCACCTCCTGTTGCCCATATTTGAATATTTTTACCAGAACCAGTAACTTTAAATAAACCATCATCTGTACCGTTAAGAGAAATAGTAGTACCATCTATTGCTATAGCACCACTTGCATTTAAATCATAAGCTGCAGTATCTATATTAAATTCTGTTGCAGAGTTTAAATCAACAGTAGGAGCAGTTATATCTAAAGTAGTTCCTGCGTTTATTTCTAAATGTCCATCTGATGGTGCAAGGATATTTTCCCCACCTGCAGCATCATAAAAAGAAAGTTTTGTACTAGCTCCTACTAATGCTAATTCATCAGCACTTTCATCCCATAACATATACTTACCAGAACTAGCACCAAAATATTTAACATCATACCCTGTATCATTTACACCAACCACTATTCCTTGATTGAAATGCCAAGAATCATCATCGTTTTCCCATAAGATAGATTTATCACTATCGCTAGACTTTAATATAATACCTCCACCATCTACTGCTGAATCATTACCTTCTGATCCACTTGGCGAATGTGCAATTTCAATTAATTTATCGTCAACTTGCATTGTCGTACTGTTGACTATAAAATTTGTTCCATTTACAGTAAGATCGCCTGTCACAACAAGATTATCGTTTATTGTAGTTTCGGATGTACTATGTCCAATAGATATAGGAACTCCGCTTGTTGCTGTTCCTATAGTAATACCATTCGAGGTATTTGAATTATCAATATTTAATGTAGATGTAGAGTCCAAAGATATATTAGAACCATCTACAACTAAAGTTCCATCTATATCAGTATTGTCAAGATTACTAACACCATCAATATCTATATTTGAGGTTACTGTTAATGAATCTACAAAAGCATCTTTCCACCGTACCCCTGTACTTCCTAAATCAACATCACTATCAGATTGAGGTCCAAAAATATTGTCAGCTACATATACTTGTTCTACGTTTGCTGCATAAAAATGTATTTCATCTGCTGTTTCAAAATCTATTTTTGTTTGATCATCTTCACCAATTTTTATATCAGTTGCTAATAATGAAGTAATACCTGTTTGAGCCGCATCTACAGAAAAATCTATATTATCATTTGAAGTATCATAAGTTACTGTAATACCGCTTTCAGTATTGCTACTAAGCATATTTGTACCAACAGTATCTCTAATATATGTTGATAAAGCAGTACCATCTACAGTATAAGCATCCGCTTCTAGTGTTCCATCAATGTCTGCATTACCACTTATATCAAGAGTTGCTGCATCTAATTCCCCAGAAATAGTAATATTTGTACCACCCGTCATAGCACCATCCATTGCAACAGCACCATTTATGTCTATAGTCGTTGCTGTTAAATCAATTTCTGAACCAGCTACTAAACCTAAAACATTTGATCCTACTTGATATATATAATTTGCAGTACTACCAAATTCTAAACGATTGGTACTGGTCATCATTAAAGCATCACTAGCAATAGTGAAACCAAATGTTGTTCCATTATCTCCGTCTTTTACAGATACATGAGTAGTACTGTTTCCACCGCCATCATTATCAACATGTAATATTTGTTCATATGAACTAGCAATGGATTGTCCTGTTAAACTTGCCATCTTAAAACCTTTTTATTTTTTAACCGATATAAGCAATAACCATACCAGATGCTAAATCTATTTCGGTCCATCTACCATAAATTGTTACACCACTTGGAAAGGTATTGTTTACATCTATTTGTAAACCACCAGACCCTTGAGTAGCACTTTCTGAACCATCTGATTCATCGTGTGCTGCTGCTTGTGTATTTGGATATTGATTTGCATCTTCAGCTACTAATCCACCACTAGAATCAAAAGTACTAGCTGCTAAAAAAGTAATAGCAACAAATACATTTCCTGAAGGAGGGCTAGATGCTGAAGTTCCATCTATAAAGATAGAACCAGCTTGTCCAAATTTTAGATTATCAATTTCGCTAGATGAATATTTACGCATACTCATTTTATTTCTCCTTATTAAAAATTATGCTACGTCGTCTAACACAGCGTATATTAAAACCTTTATATCGTTTGCGGCTGCTTCTGCTGTAATATCAGCTGTATCTACTGTACCTGCAAATCTTCCCCACCATACATCATTAGGTTCTAATACTAAATTACCAGTTGCATTATCTGCATCAACCCCGTGTGTAAAGTTTAAAAATAAATTATCTGTTGAAGCTGTAGTTCCATCTGATCTATAACCAGAATGTTTTACTACAATAAATTCTACATTATCACTTGCATGAGTTCTTGTAGGAGATGTGCTTCCAGCAGAACTTTGTAAATAGCCTATATCAGCTACTATTAACGCTTCACTAGAAGTATCAATATCTTGAGAATAAGAAATCCATTTTGAATCATCTCCTGCCATATCGTTTAAATCATACACTATTCTACCGCTTACAGATATTTTTACATCATCTGGTAAAACCGATGCTGACATATTTACTACTGCTTTATTTGCTGCCATAATTATCTCCCAATTAATAATTGCAAACCTTGAGTATATTCAGCTTTTAATTGAGCATATTGTCCTTGCTTCCATTGATAATCTGCTTGATACTGACCAAGGTTTTGACTGTATTCTTGAACTTCTTTTGATACCTTTGCTTGGTATTCAGAAAGTTCAGATTGAAATTTTTGTAATTCAGAAGCATATTCTTGTTGTTCTTTTTGTAGCTTTAAATTTGCTTCTTGTTCTGCTTCTCTTGAACTAAGCTGAGCTTGTTGTATAGCTTCTTGTAACTTACCTTGATACTCAACATTTTCTTCATTAAACCTATTTAAGGATTTTTGCATTTCAACTTGAACTATACTTAAATTTCCTTGTAATAATTCTAAGTCTTCTGAAGATAATAAATCATGAGCATCATAACTAGAAGCTGGTTTATTTCCATCTATTAACGCCTTAACGTCATCTTGATTGTAAATAGGAGGAACTCCTAAATTTTGTATAGTAGTAGAAGATATGTCTGGTGTTGTAAAATTTGGTGCTGCTGGTATTTCAAGTCCAGAAATTGACGTAACTAAATTATATAAATTAGAAGATTTATCAGCCATCAATCTTTGTAAACATCTAACTGCACTACCAAGTACAAGTAAATATTCCGCTTCTAAAGGAAAATTAGCCACTGCATCACTTCCATTTGATATAAGATTTGTACCGTTATGTGTTGGAAGTTTTGGAACATAATGTAATACGCCAGAAGTAGCTCCACTTCCTGCTGCTCCATTAACATAAATTGTTTCAGCTTCTATATAATAAACTGGATTAGTATCTGATGCAGCATAAATAGAATTAGCATCATTATATCTTGCTTTTTGATTAGCTGGAATATATTTAGCTGGAAGATCGTCTTTATCTACTGCCAATATTCTTCTATCTGATATAGATAAGCCACTACTTGAAACAGCTACAGTTAAAGCAGATGGTAATAATTTATTATCTGGTAGTGCTGCTATTATTTCTCCACCTACATCTATAAGTGATTGAGTAATAAGAGCATCATCTCCTACGCTACCAATTAAATCTTCTACTTGTGTTTTAAAATCTGCCATTATGAAATTGTAACCTCCGTAAAAGTAATTGATACTTTAAAATCCATTATAATATCTTCCCAGCTTGCAACAGTTTGATCCCAAGTAAGAAATCTAGTATCAATAACTTCAGCAAAATCAGACATAGATGTATGTGCACTAATTTCATTCATTAGTAATCATATCCTTTTATACTTAATGAAGCACCATCTCTACCTGTGTTAGCATATTTTTTACCTTCCCGTATACACATTTCCCATTGTTGTCTAAAATAACCAGCCATTTGTATTGCTTCTGGTTTTGTTTCATAACCTTTCATAATAGCATATTGAGCTAAGGCATCATGAAATTCATCAGGTATTGCAGGAGATTCAGTCATTGTTATTCCAGTACCACTGGCTACAAAATTCTCATCACTTTTTATTGCAAATATAGTTACAGTTTTACTGCCTTCTGGTCCTGTATATTCTGACGCTGGGCTATTTCCAGTTACATTATGTTTTGCTATCGCTATTCCATCACGTTCCAACCAATAGACTTCATCTTTTGTTCTATTATACGCCATTATGTTAAATCTCTTACTTCTGGTCTACCAGATAATCTGTATATATCATATCCATCAAAATCAACAGATAATACTTCTAATATTGAATCGTCAAGAGCATAATATCGTTGATCTGCTGTTGTGGTAAATTGATATGCTGTTGTTAAAATTCTTGTTTTTCTACAAAACTCATCCAAAGCTTTATTTAAAAATATACGTATTTGTGTTTCCCCAAGCTCTGGGTGATGTTGTTGTACTGTTTCTATTAACTGCTTCTGTGTCATAGTTCCTCAGTTCGAGGGGAGATGTTACTCCCCCCTCGAGTTAGTCTGTTTAATTGTCAAACGTTATGCCAGCATAATTTTGAGCAAATGCTTCTACATACCAACCTGTTCCGTCAGAAACTAATCTAACTCTGTCTCCTTTTAAAGAAGCAGATGAAAAGGTTATTTTTGTATTAGCAGAAGCTCCTACATCAGCATCAGTTCCAGCACTTTCGCCTTGAGTAGAACCGTAAACGGCTCCATAAAAATCCTCAGAAGCGGCAGCCTGTACTATTGTGCAAACTGCTGTATCATAATCAGCTGACTGAATAATCTGAAATTCCAAACCTTTTGCGGCTGACGGTAAAGTTATATCAATACCGTTTGCTGCCATAAGGATTGTTTTTCCAGAATCAGCAGGAGACAATGAAGCATCAGCAGTTACTGATTTTATGCCTGCACTTGATCCACCTAGATAAGGTCTAGCCATTATAAACCTCCTTAACTAATTGAAAACAATTTGTGACTTTCAATCAACTGTATACCAACACCTTCATCAGAAAAATATTGATCCTTAACGCCATCAAAAGCGTTATTGGTTTTAATATTAGTCTGATACATTGGTGAACGATATTGAGCATGGAATAAATTCTCATCGCTAACGACAAGCATTTTCTTACCATACGCAGTTCCACGTAATGCAGGGCAAGGAATTAATTGCAATACTCCATGAGGTGTCTCAAGAAGTCTGTAATTAAAACCAAGTGAATCACGTTTCATATCGCCAAGACTTACTGTCCAACCAGAATTTCCAGCCATTCCGCTAGATCCAGCCATTTTAGACCAGTAACTAAGTGCTCCAGCACCACAAAAAGCTCGCTTAACGCCAGATTCTGGTACATACTGGAATACTTTTTCCATATCGTCTACAAAGTTGCCATATGAATAACTAGCTTCAGTAATGCTAAATTGACTTTGATCGTCACCGCTTGAATCGCCATAGACTTCTATAGCGGACACAATGCCGTAAGTCGTTCTAACTAAATTACCATTTTTATCAGCTACACCACCATCAGCAAATGATTCAGAACTGGAGTCACCGCCTTGAAGTTCAAGACCTGTTCCACCAACTCTCTTACCGAATAAGAAAGCTTTTTCTTTTTGCATTTTATGCTCTTGAGCTTTCTGTGCACGTAAACGTGCTAATTCGGAAGATTCGCCACGGAGAGATGCAGCAAGCAATGAGCCAGTAACCTGTAATGGTGTTTTGAAAATCTGACAAGAATTCCAAACAACATCTAGTTCATCAGCCCAAGCTTCTGGAGATTCTGTACCTTCACCTTGTGCATTACCAATAATTTCAAAAATATCATTATCAGCTAATGCTATATCACTACCAGTACTTGTCCATAATGTATTAACAACAATAACAGTTGAACTTGTTACAGAGTCAACTCTTACAATGGCTTTTTTACTACCATAACTTGTTGTCCATACTTCACAAATCATGCCTTCTAAACTGTCGTCAATACTACAGTTAGATGCACCATCTACAGTAATGGTGGTGTTAGTTGAATTGTCAGAATCCAGATTATCAGTATCACTATTAACAAGAAAATACTGTTTTTGCCACGGATTGCGATGTTCAAACATCTTAAAAATGGGGTCGGGCACCTTACGTTGTTCTCTGTTCGAAATTACCGTAGTAAACGGAGCTACGTCAGTCCAAAGTTCTTTAACAACTTGAGGACTAACGTAAAAATTTCGTCGATCATCGTAAAGTACACCAGAGGCTTTTAATAACTTTTCAGTTGCAGCCATGATTTACTCCTTCTATCTTTTGTTACCTAAGAGTAAAGCATTATTAAAAATGTCTTCATCGCTTTGTGGAGACTCTGCAGTACCAGTTTCAACTGCTGCTGATCTTGGCATTGCAAGGACCTCTTGCGATTTTTTCATTTCTTGTTTCTTTTGCTCTACCCGTGCATCGGGTGCATCTTTCATCATATAGAGTTTGATAAGATGATCAACGGTTACATTGTTTGGGTTACTTGCCCAATTCACAAAGTCTCCAGCTTTTGTTTGATCAAAACCATACCCACTCATTGCATGAGACATGGCACTGTTTTTAACTAAACTAGTTTGCTGTTCAGCATATGCCTGCTCATATTGAGCACGCATTTGCTTTTCTCTGACTTCATCTTTTTGTTCAAGAAATCCCATATAATCGTCTTGATACCTTTCTTTCTCTAAACGAAATTTGAAAGATGTACTCTCAGGATCGTTATACGCATCGACCTCGTTGTAGTTGACTGGTTTCGTTGGTTTGACGGGTGCCTGCAATGAATCCTGTTGAACTCCCATTTGTTGCTGGGGTTGTCCTTGTGGTTGTCCATTGGAGACCGTTGACTGCTGCTGCTGTGCTAAACTTCTATAATAATCAAGTTCTTGCTGTGCATTTGACAGTTCGCTCCTCACCTTGTCTGCCTGACTTTGCCAATATTCAAATCTACTCGAGTCTTCTTTTGCAGGTGCTTGTTCAGGACTTTCTAAGCTCTCAGCCTGTTCTTGTCCTGAGACAGGCGATTCGTTGATCATTGGTTGACTAACATCCACATCAAAACCTTCTGGTTTCATTGGATCACCTGCAGGTGTTTCTACATCCATTAATGGGATCGTAGCTTTTTCCACCTCATAGCCATACGGTGTTTGATCAACTTCTATTCTTGCTTCTTGTGTTTCAGCCATTATTTACTCCTTGCGAATTGGTATTCTCCCAGCATCCGCTGTTATTCTTTTAAGCCTACTTGTTTGTCCACTGACTTTGTTACTTCCTTAACTTCTTCTTTAAGTTTAGCAAGTTCATCAGATGCTCTTGACTTGTATAGCTGTGTAGCCATTTCAGCCTTTGCTTCTGCTTTAGCCAGTTTCTTTTCAAATTCTTTAACTTCAACTCTTTTTCTATCATGGACAGATTCACGCTGTGCAGTTTGTAGATCACCTTGTAATTTTTTAATTTGATCTTCCTGCTGCTGAACCTGTTGCATGAGTTTTTGCATTTGACCAGCTCTTTCCAGTACGCCTTCCATATCAGCAACATCCGTTTGTTTTAAAACTTCAATTTGATCAATCAGACCACTCTGGTAAAGCTGCATATAGTATTCAAACCTAGCCCATCTATTAGATGGAAGAGTTGAGCCAGAGACAATGATAATATCATATTTACCTACAGATATGTCATTTAATTTTTCCATTAGATGACCACTTATCTCATCGTAAATATTTTGATTAATTCTTACTTCTTTAGGTTTATTGTTTGGTTGCATTAACCTAATTACTTTTTCTGATGTATACACATATTGCATTAAACCAACAACAGCTCTTGCTAGTTGATTTACTGAATATTCAATATCATCTTTTTTGGACTTGATGCGTCTTTGACCATATTCGTCAAGAGCAACAGTTCCTTTAAATGTTTGCGGGGCAGAACCAACGTCGCCTTGCATAAATGTATAAATTCCTAATATTCTTTCTATATCAGCTTTAGCATCCGCTTCGTTTTTATATAATTCATTTGGTAGTGGTACTGGTCCCGCAACAATTGGTTGTCCAAGCTCTGGGTCAAATTCAATTACAGCCGTACCTGCACGTCCCCACTCTTCTTCCAATTGTTTCTTGTTCATTGAACCACGAGGAATAAGTAGCTTTACATTAGTTGAACTACTTGCATGAGCCACAATTAATGAGCGTAGTTTATTAATATACTCTTGTAAACCACGAACTGTTCTAACATCACTAATTGGGTATGGATTCCTATGGTGATTATTCATTATTGGAACAACAGGATAATCTTCTATAGGCAATACAACAGAATACAGATATTCATCGCCAACCGAGATACATTGCTTTATGTTGGTGACCATAACTTTATTAACCATGATTTTTTCATTGTCAATAAGTTCGCCTTTAACGATGGGATCAATAGCAGTATAGCTGTTTGGAATAGAATTTTCATTCTCTCTACCAGCCACTGGCGTGGGTTGTCCCGTCATGGGATCAAGTTCCAAGTGATAAACCTTTCCAACTTCGTCATGGATCGCCATAAATTTGGAAACATTCATCTGATCAGTGAATATCTGCTGTTCTCCTCCAGATACAGTTAATATAACCGCTGGTTCTTCTCTGTATTCTGCGTATTGAGGATCTGTTAAAAGTTTCTCATCGTTTGATAAAGGATCAAATACTCTATAATAAGGAATTTTTACCTTTGTATACCTTTCAAATACTTCCAATTCTCTTTCAAGATCAATATCAAGCATTTCACCTTTACGTGGTTTTGGCAGCACATCTTCTTTCATAAGCCCAAAACGATTTTCACTTTCTTCGTTTATATGGCTTGTCTGAGCTGATGCTTTTATATTGTCTTCAAATTCTGGATATATTTCAATTAATTCTTTTTCTGTCATTCGTTTTGCAATTATAATATTACTAGCATCCCGACAGAAAGGATCTTGTGAATCAGCATCAAAATAAACTGATAAAGGATCTACTGATTTAATAAATACTTCCCCTTTTCCAAAATCAGCTTCTGGATGTATGTATGCCACCATAACACCCATACCTTTTACATAATAATCATCAATAGCTTGTTTTAATTCCGTATTGCCATTAGATATATCCCATACCCATGCCATAAGATCTGAAAAGACCCTACCAACTTCTGTATCGGAATTATCACGCCCAGTAGATTGAAACTTAGGAGCGTTTGCAGTAAGCATAGCTTTTGCTTGCTCTACTGCTGGATGGATTACATTAACAACTAAAGGTTCTTGTGCTCTAGCACGTAAAGATTTTACCTGCTTATCAGACCATTGTTTTCCAGCTCTAAATTCTGCGTCTTCAGCTGCCTGTTTAGACCAATCTGAACGTGCAGAACTATAGTTAGAAAATAAGTCTTGTGTAAGTCTTACTTCTGGATGTATCTCTGGCATGTGGAATTATGCATTGCAACATCAACTTATACGTTTTCGAGGTCATAATAGTTCCTTAGAACTTAATTATAGTTTAAGCAATCATCCAATCAAAACTTTGAGATCTTACATATTGTTCTTTTTCTATCTTCATATCACTGGTTTCATGTACTGGTGAATATGTATTTTTCATTGCATAGTATAAGCCATCTAATAAGTCATCATTCTTAGCTCTAGGATATAATAGCAATTCATCTCGCAGTTCTTCCATTGAATCCATCATATATACTTTGTTTTGAGCAAAGTAAGGCTCCATTGTTTCTAATCTTGCTGATTTGCTATTTCTAGGACTTTCTTTTATTTCTAAACCAGCTATAAACATATTTTCTTCATCACATCGCTGCCGAATATATTCTCTAAGCATTTCCTGATAACCAACTGACTCAATGCGTACCTTAGAAGGTTTTAATATTTTAAAATGTTCTATTATTTGATTTGCAAGTTTCATAGGAGTAGCCCTTTTACGGAAGTAGGGGAGAATATACCTGTTGTTCTCTTTATCAACTGCTACAGATACGATTGTACTATAATCGGCTGTCTTTCTAGTTGATGAAGCAGGGTCTACTCCCATGAAGACATTAACTGGTATTAATTTATCTGTTTCTTCATGGTTAATACTTTTAAACTGAATAAATGCATCTCCATCATCTCCATGTATTAGTTTACCATCATATGATTGAAAATACTGTTGTTTAAACAATTGATCTTCATCTCCTATGATTTGGCATAGATATTCTCTATAAAACACAGAAACTCTATTAATAGATTCTAATTCTTCTTTTTTCTTTTGAAGTTTCTCTACTGGGTGCCATTCTTCCCATAATGAAATCTTTTTATCTAGGTCTGGAGCAAAATGCATATTTTCCCAACCCTTCATTTCTTTTAATGTTTCTACCATGCATCGTTGGTGCTGCGGAGTACCAATGACGGCTATGCGTCCTCTTTGCGGGTCCAAGGAAGGTAATGCACTCTGCAGCAGCCAACGTAAGTTTACTTCCATTGCTTCTGAAGTCTTTGTATTGTTTTCATCCTCTGGATCATCTACTATAATTAATGTAGGTCTTTGGTTTCCTTTTTTAATTCCACGTAACTGTTGACCTGTACCTTTACATATAATCATAGAACCATCTTTTAACTCTATTTCTGATTTAGACCATTGTCTAGCAGAATGTTGTCCCCAGTATCCAAACAAACCTCTAAAGTTTGCAGAAAAATCTAAACAATCTTTTATAGTACCTAATAATTTAATAGCATGATCTTGAGTTCTAGAAACTAAGACTATTAATTTTTGCCCCTCGTGGAACATTAGATGGTATAGGGGAAAGATACCGCCAACGATGGAAGATTTGGCGTGCCCACGAGGAGCGACAATGTTTATTTGTTTAATTTCTTCATTCATTAATCTTTTTGCTATTTTATAATGAAATTCAGGAGATGCAGAGGAAAACATATTAGGCATACATACTTTTCCAAATAATACAAGATTACTTACTAATTTACCTTTTATTTTATTTATATCTTTAGTCTCGGTAGCCATAAGTATACATATCTCCAATCATCTCTAATTCATTAATAGCATCATCTGCTGTTTTAATCATTGCTTCTTTTGATAAGCTATTTGTATAGGCAATGTCTACTAATGCTTCAATAGCAATCTCTATTTGCATTCGTATGATATTATGAGGATCAACCCCTAGATATTGTTCTTCAGGGTTTCTTTGATTCTCTTGATTCATTGACTTCTTCTTTCCGCTGCACAAGCAAAGACTTTTCTTCTGATTCTATTGCTTCTGCTATGCTACTGGACATATCTAATTGTAATGTATCTGTAACAATTTTTTTAGTAGGTTTCATTTCCAGTAGCTCCATAAAATAATCACAAGCTTTTAGCATATTAGTTACGTCTTGTTTCTGACGTGCTATTTCTACTGCTTCTAGCATAGTGTCAACTACCGAGGATTTGTTTATTCCTTTTTCTTCCATTACTTCTTTTAATTTTTTCTCTATCATATCTTTAATAAACTCCTGTTTTAGTATTCGCTTTATAGTTGCAGATGGAGAATTTTGATCTGGTCTATATATCTTTCCTAGTTTATCATAATCAAAACCAGAGGAAGATAAAGCTTGTCCTACATAAGCGTTTACTAAATTTTTGGTACGTGTTTTCTTTGCTTCTCTTTCTTGCCAAGACTTTGGATTTGTTTGAGAATAAACTCCACAAGCTTTATTGACTAAATATTCTATCTTATTAGTATTTCCAGCCCAATTTGCTCCATGGCAAAGCCTAATAAAGGTCTTAACCCGACCATTTTTATCGGTATAAATTTTTTTACCTATACATAGACCTACAAATCCATCATCTGTTACCGCATAGTCTCCTTCTTTTGCTTTTTTCCAATGAATATAAGCAATACCTAGCCTTTCAGCTTCTTCTTGGGTATAAATCTTAAATACTTTGTTTATTCCCTTTACTTTTCTTCGTAATATATCCATTCAGTCTCCAGATACTAATGTTATATAGTCTCCATCTATAATAACGTACATATCTCCAATTATACTGAAATTATATAATTGAGTACTTACCATATTCCCTATACTATTGATATACCATGACTTTAGTATGTAATCTCCAGCTGGTATTTGATCAATATCTCCTTGAATCGTATATGGACACATTTCTTCTTCTAAATATATGATATTATCTGTTGTTCCTTGGCAAATAGCCAATATTTGACTGCAATCTGGTGGAACATTACCCGTTTCTACATAAATATCAAATAATGTACTGTCATTATAAGCATTATCTATATAAATAGTATCAATTTGATATATTGTGTCTATCCGTATGACATATACGGTATCCCCTTCTCTAACATCATACAGAGTATCTACTATAACGTCATATATGGTATCATTATATGTTGTATATAGAGTATCTGTTTGATATACATACAACGTATCTGTATCTACATGTGTAATTATCTCTTCGACTGTGCAATTATATAAACATATTGCAGCAATCATTGCTAATATTGTTTTCATTTACTTTCTTTCCCCTAGAGTAACACTATAGTATTACTCTATTAGTGTTTATATAATATACTAGGAAAAGAGTAACTACACAAGTGTATATACACTATAGTGTTAATCCCTACTCTCATTATAAGATTCCGTCTTTAGATTTAATTGCTGCTCCAAGATCTTGTTAATAATCTTGATCTCTGCATCTAGGACCTCACGCTCATTATCGAGTTTTCTCATATCAGAGAAAAACACGTCTTCGTCTATAATATGAGCTTCCCACTTACCTGTAACCATATTAAATACTTCGTATACCTTGCGTTTAGCCATACCTAATTATACAAATAAAGGTATCAATTGTTCCAGTAGAGAGTGGTGGATGTAAAACTATTTCTAGAATGTGTGTGGGAGAGAAGAGTTACCCCTACCCCCCATTAAATTAGGGTTGTGGGTTGTAATTAGGTTGAGTTCAAACGTTCAGTGAGATTGAGTTCACTGTAACGTTCACACACTACCTTGATAACCCACCCAAACTCACAGCTGGCACACCCCTAAGCCTGACTAGTGCAACACGTATGACTACGTGTACTACTAGTCAGACCTTAGCCCTGTGCACAGGTGAGGTAAGGGTACTCTTCGCTATCACATCACCATGACTACGCACTGTCCCAACACATATGCGTGAGCTATGTATACTAATCCACACCTACACATGAGAGCTTACTGGTATCACTAAGCCTCAGCTACCCTTATATATGTGTAATTATAGTTCTCTATAGTTATCCATATTGGCAGACACAGCACGGTAATTTGATTGAGAAGCTGTCCTGATATGGTTAACGTAGTAACTATAAGTATATGATAGGTCTCTGTGTCGGAACGAGTCCAGACTCATCTTAGTATGAGAACGACACAGAGCTATCTTTTTTTTGTGTAATCAAAGAAACATAGATATACTCAACTTCAATTACCCTTTTTTTTGAGTGTATGAAATACTCAACTAAATCTAAGAGGTACTAACATGAAATTTGATAAGTATGGAGAATACATTTCAATGAAACATATACGTAAAGCGTGGGATGATGCAGTAGATGCATTATTCAAGCATAATGACAAAATTGATAAACTAAGTCAAGAAGATAGACGTAGAGCACGTCCTCTTGAAATGGAAGAGTTCTTTATGACAGAGCTCAATAAACTAAATCATGATATCTGTGATATAGTTACTCATATGTATTGTGAGTATGAGGAACTAAATAAGCAGAATAAATTGATTGGTAGTGATATGGAAATGTTTAATGCTAAAACTAGAGTATTAGACAATACTATAGAAGATCTAGAATCTTCACTAACTACAGCAAGATACTACATATATCTTAGTGGTATGTGTGGATTCTTGCTTGGTATCGCTTGTCTATTTCTCGTCGTATAATCATAACTGGGTAACTCAGCTAATGTTGGGTTACCCTTTTTTATGGTGTTTATCAATAACTAAAGAGGTATACAACTATGATATTACTAATATTCTATCAAGCCCGTCTCTTTTTAAGAGATAGTAATGAAAAGTGTCAAAGGGCGTAAAGGCACATGAAAGATTTTAAAGCCGTTAAATACATAATCCAAGCTGTTGCAACAGTAAGGCAAAACTCAATTTATGAGTGGAGTGAATAAATATAGGTGTATTTAACTATTAAAATATACTAGCAAGAACGATACAGACTAGGATTTGTAAGTCCACACGATGGCATCTCACCCTAAGCGACACCCAAACTTGCTAGTATAACCCTTTTTTCTGATTAATCATAAACAAAGGAGGTACTATGTTGTGTGAACAATGTGAAAGTACAAATACAACTGATGTTAATGGACATGTGAAGTGTCAAGAACATCATATCGAATCTTATGATTATCTTCAACGGGTACGCTACCATCATGAACAAGAAAGATTATCTGACTTATATGATCTTTCTGAGATGGAAGAGAATTCTCAGTACCTAGAGATGAAGTATCATCTAGATTGATTACACTAAGGGGAGATCTATTCTCCCCTTTTTTATACTATTACCTAAAAATGCCTTCTTGTCAAAAAAGGCGTTTCTTAAATACCCTTTTGTTTGATAGTTAACTAAAAACAAATCATAGGAGGAACTATGTTAAAACTCAATACTATCTTAAGTGTGATTGCACCAGCAATTACTTTTCAAATGTCTACGAAAGTAGATGATGAGTGGGAGAATGAACGTGTGTCATTTAATGATGTGAAAGCATCTGAATTGCCTGATGAGGGTAGTGATAAACCACCTGTTATCTACAATATGTGGATTAACTCACACGCTAGTGAAGAGAATGTAGCTTCTGCAAGAGATGAACTTGCTAAGAAAGGTCTACGTATTCTCACAACGGAAGACAGTGTATATTCCAGTAAGTCTAATGGATCGTACAGATTCATGATAGTAGGCGATCAAGCGTAACAAACATAAGGGAAGTGGATCAAACCACTTCCCTTTTTTTTAGCTTATTAAAGGAGTATAATATGAGCAAACCACAATATAATTATCAACATGGTTATAACGAAACAAACTCAATAGCATTAATATGGTGTATTGATGATGTAAAACAAATGGCAGCAGAAATGGAAATACCTGTAAAACTTACAGATGAACAATGTATGGACATTTTATGGGAAGTACATCGTCGTCATGATGCATCGCTTGGTGTTAGTTGGGATACACTTGAGTATAACATAGAAAACTATTTCCAAGACTACAAATGAGTAAACTGACCATTAAACATAAAGACACTATAATGATAAAACTAACATACTATGAAGAACTTCTACTAGGAGCATTGGATATTAATACTAACAATGGAAACAAAATAGAAGACGCAAAGTATAAAGGCTGGATTGATGCATTAAAATGGGTTTTAAGCTTTGAGGAAATTTCTGAAGATGATTATTTAAATATTATGTTTCCAGAGGTTAAACATAAAAGTAAAAAACACCCAGCATTGTAATGAAAAATAAATCATATCCGCCTTGGAGTTCATCTTGTTATGATTCAGACATACCAGAAAGCGTCATAGAATATCAAAAATTCGACGATAGAACTAAAGTAATAGCAAATAATATACTAGCAATTAATAGTAAACCATGGAAAGTAGAAGTAATAGCAGCACTAATACATCAAGCATATGATAAGTATGAGAATGCTGAAACAGATACGGACCCATTCATACAATTAAATAATGATTTTGATTGGGTTCCTAGGTAAATTCTAACTCAAAAAAGGAGGCATAAATGAGTAGTGGTTATATGCAAGTACAATTAGACAAAACTCAGGCAGAGAAGATACAACAAAAAACGCATGTATCTATACTATTTTCCAAGCAAGAACTAGAGTGGTTAGGAAATGAAATCTTCGACTTAATAGGAGAAGATGTAGTAAGTAATACAAGCAGTTTAGCAAAGTTACTAAGTAACATAAATACAATACATAAAAATACATTTCAGTAAACCCTTTTCTTTGCATTTATAGGAGGTTTTATGAAATGCTACATACATGATTGTGAATTAACTTCACAGGAAGTACAATCCAATACATATCATACTACTATGATCGAACCAGAATATACAGAAGTATACTTTTGTGAAGAATGCTTTGATGAATATTCAGAGGGTAAGAGAAAATCATATAAAATGTTTAATGCAAATGATTTATACGATGTAGATAATGATATTAAATCAAGGAGAGAAGTAACATGAGTAAATTCAGAGTTGCTGGAACTGTTGGAAAAACAGTAGGTTATATAGTTTGGGCGATAAATAATACGCTTAAACTTGCCAAAAGTGCTACTCATAAAAGCATAGGCTATATAACCAATAGAAATAAATACAACCTAGAGGTTACTGTTCAAAATAAAACAATAAAAACAGAAACAGGCGTAAATACATCACAAGTGATTGCATTACTTGAAACAATGCATAACTTTGGAGATGTAGAAATACGCATAACCAACGGAGGAACACGCTATGACAAGGAAACAGAGATGGGCACAGACCCTGATCGAAATAACAAAGGATCTTCCACCAGCGAAGAGACCGTATATTCCTACGATACATTCGAAGTTTGATGACTTGAGAAGCATGTCAACAAGCGAATTAGCAGAATGGTACCAGAGTAATAAGAAATTCTATGATCATGTCCAAAATGGTGATAGGAGACCCTTCTTTCTCACTATGGTGTCCAAGCTGCAATACGCAAACTTGCTACTAAAAGGCATCATAATGCATTGAGTGTAGCGTGCTCTCATAAGGGTTAGGTAAAACAGAATCCTACTGTTGTGAATAACTTCAGTAGGTTCTAACCCTAAATTTAAAATTAAAGGGCAAGTTCAAACAAATAGGTTGCGTGTGTAAGCTGCAGCTGGAACCCAAGACCAAAGACTTCACGTCTAACGGGACACAATTTATTTGTAGGTTCTTGCTCTAACTTTAACATTATAAAAAAAAGGTATTATTATGAACGATTTGATTAATAATCTAAAGAAAGTAGCTGATTATCATACAAACTTAACAGAAGTAGAATTAGCATTAGATGTAAATAATGAATATATTGGTTCTGCCATGGAAAAGCTACAACATACATTAGCTAACATGAAAGCAGACATAAATATAATGAACGATAAAATAAAGAAATTTGAGACAGAAATGTTAGGACATAACAACCCAGATGATGGCAGCTGGGCAGGGAGATAACATGGCTCATCAATTACTAGACGATACCATGTTTTATGTAGGTCAAACACCTTGGCATAAACTTGGTATCCCATTAGATAATCCTCCCACAATAGAAGAAGCAATAAAACTTGCAAATCTAGACTGGGAAGTAACAAAAGTACCTACATTTTACAAATCTTATAGAAGTGGAAAAGGATGGTTGCATAGTAATAACGTAGAAACAGGTTATTTTGTTACATTAAAAGATAATAAAACAGTACTAGGTAACGTATCAAAGCGTTACGAAGTACTACAAAACGTTGACGCTTTTAGTCCTTTCTCTGTATTATTAGACAATGGCTACAAACTAGAAACAGCAGGTGCTGTTCGTGATGGTAGAATGGTCTGGATATTAGCAAAGAAAGACGAAGATACAGTCAAGGTTGGTGATGATGTAATAGAACGTTATGCATTACTAATGAATAGTCACGATGGATCTACTCCAGTATTTTTGCAACCTACAAATATACGAGTAGTCTGTGCAAATACACTAGATTTTGCACTATCAAAGAAAACACCACTTAGATTTTCAATAAAACATACAGCTAATGTAAAATCTAGGTTAGATGAAGTATCTGATGCATTAAAGTTTGCAGAAGGAAACTGGCAGCAAGCACATGAGATAATGAATCGTATGATTGAAATAAAGATGGACTATAAACAAACGACAAAGTATTTTGAAAGTGTAATACCATTCTTAGTACATAGAGGACAATCTGGAAAGAACGAAGCCTATAATGTAACTAAAAGGGATATAGGTACACCTGTATTCCACCAATTAATGAATAATTGGGCTAAAGAAGGTGAAACACTGTGGCATGCATATAATGCAGTTACAGAATACTATGATCATCAGAAAACATATAAAGACTGGGTCTGGTCTACACAATTTGGTAAACCAGCTCAGTATAAACGCAATGCTTTTAAGAATGCAGCTATTATAGCTAATAATCCTACATTTACAGGAGCATCTGCGTAAATATTGGTTAAACCAAGAAGAGGGCTTACTAAACTAAGCTAACCTAGGTCAAAGTTAGGAGATATGATGGTACTAGCTATCCTATACCGTTAAGTAAGTCCTCTTTTAATTTCGGAGAAAAACAATGCCAAAACATTCACTTGAATGGAGAAAAGTAAAAAATATTCCACGATTTAATTGGGAAAGCACCACCGATCCACAATATCTAAAAGATAGAGCTAAGTTTTTTAAAGAAAACGGCAATGGATGGTGGTGGTCCTATAATGGAAAGGATAAAAAATAATGAGCAATCCTCACAAAGATACAAATGATATTCCTAGCGGATGGGTTCAACTTACCAGAAGAGATACACCAGATGAACTAGAATTTGCTATCACACAATTAGAAAAAAGTGGTAGAAAATATTTTATACGTAGTCATCACACTGACAATAGAATCTCAGTCTGGGTAAGACAAACGTAATCCCTTATCTTCCTATATTGCTTAATATACAGGTGTTGATAAATTCCAGTATATTTTGTAAATTTATAGACTAAGGGAGGGCTGATATAGTCCAAAAACTATTAACCAAAAAAGGAACATTTTATGGAACAAAATGATGTTCATCCGTATAATATATTACGAAATGAAGAATATATAAAATACGTTGAGAAAAAAGGTAAATTTGATTACCTGTCTTGGGCAGTAGCTTGGGATAAATTAAAACAATTAGACCCACATGCTAAATACGAAGTTGTTGAATATGAAACAGCAAACGGAAATACTTTACCATATATGAGATGTGATAAAGGTATTTTAGTTCATGTTTTACTACAATTTGAAGATCAAAATGGAGATCTTACTAAACATCACGAATATTTAGCTGCAACAGGTCATAGAAATGAATGTGTTTTAGAACCAGATTCAGTTTTAATAGTAAATACAATAAGAAGATGCCTAGCTAAAGCAATTTCAATGGCAACAGGCTGGGGAATCGAATTATGGTTCGGTGAAGATGTAAAATCTTTAGATTATAAGCCAGAAACGCTGTTTAATGGCGATATTCCTAAGAAAGGCAGAGTAACTGTCGATCAGAATGTAAAACTGCGTAGATTGGCAAATAATCGTGTTTTTAAGGACTCAGACATGGTAAAGCAAGTAGATATCTTTATTATTGACGGTCCTACAGAAAAACAAGCCGAAGAAAAGATCAAGAAACTTGAACAAGCAATTAAGGAGAATAAATAATGCTAGATTTTGGAAATAGCAGCAGCAGACAATCAAACGCACCAAAAAACAGAACTGGTGTGTTTATATCTGAAGCGACAATTAAAAGTTTAACAGTCAAATATGATGTAAAAGAAAAATGGCAAAAGCGTGCAGACGATATTGCATTATATCTTGTATTAGACGTTGGTCAAGATTTTGACTATGAAATGAGAATCGGTGGATATTTTAATCGTAACGATGATGGAACCATAAAGAATTGGGGAGCAGCACTTAAAGTTAAAATACTATTAGATTCTTTAGGTATAGAAGGTAAACTAACAGATGATAACAGATTACCAGATGAAGTAATAGAAGATATGGTAGGAAAGAAATTTCTACGCTTATCTTATGTTGCTGGTACTAAACAAAATGGTAAAACATTATGGTATGACTGGAATGAAGTTGGAAAAATAGGTCAAGAAGACAGACTTAGGGAAAAGTTCATGAAATCTGTTAACGATGGTTGGGTGAAGAATTATAAACCCAACACTGGCGATGATTTTAATCCATCTGAGCTAGAAAAACAATCAAGCAATGATAAAGATGTTAAATCATTTGTTTTATGAGAAAAATAACTACTTCGGAAGTTATAAAACGATGGTTAAAAGACCGCTTCGATCTTGGTAAATTTGAAGTTTCAACACATATGTTAGAACTACAATTACCAGAATATGGTAAAATGTACTATGGAGTAATTCATACTCCTAGTACATATTCTAGAAACTGGCGTAAATTAAAAGCTAATGTAAAACAATTAGAAGACATCGACGTTATTAACATCAAAGTAAAACCTACTGGGAGTGTAGAAAATACATGGATTTTGGAAACTTATACGTCGAAACAGCAATCGGAGACGTTGCATCAAGAAATACAATAATACCGTATAAAGACTTACAAGATACAGTTCAAAACAATGTAGGTAAAGAATTGTATCGTAGTATGTTTCTTTATACAGAAGAAATACTGAGCCATGTTAAAGAGCATGGTTCAGTAAAAAACTACGAAGGCATACAAGCCTTAGACAAAATAACCTTTGATGTAGACATAGCTTCTAATAACTCAAAAAAGTTAATGGAAGATACAGATAACCTTATAGGTAGTCTAACAAACAAAGGTGTAAAAGAAGAATACATACAAATATGGTTTAGTGGAAGAGGATTCCACGTAGTAATACCAGATTTATATGGATTCAAACCTTCAAAAAACATTGCAAGAGAAGTTAAAAGTACATTAGTTCGTGATTTTGGTAAAAAAATAGATCTAATATACGATTCTAAGCGATTAATTAGATTACCGTTCTCTTTAAATAAGAAATCAAACTTATATAAAAACTATATCTCTATGGATATGTTTACTAACGGAACATATGAAGACATTATATCATTGTGTCAAAATGTTAGTTACAATACACCACTTCAATACAACGGAATACTTCCAATGTGGACACCAATGAAATATAGTCGTAAAAAAGTAGAAGAAGAACGTAAAATAATGAAAAACGCTAAATACCCAGTAAATAGCGATGTAACCTGTGGGCAGCATATAGTAAATAACGGTGCTAATGGTGTCTACAGGCACAAAACTTTACTTAGGCTAGTATCTATCTGGCGTAGGAAAGGTTTTAGTCAGGATCAGTGTATTTTACTAGGTAGACAATGGATAGCAACTAATCCAGAAAACTTCTCAGATCAAGAAGTAGAAAGATGTGTAATTGATACATTTAAAAATGGATATCAATTTACATGTCAAGATGAAATTCTTGAAAAGTTCTGCGATGATCGCTGCAAATACTTCAGTTTAAAGAACTATGGTCTTAAATCTGAAATAATGAATATAGAACAAATGATAGATGTATATAAAGAACACTTAATAGAAGATAAACATCTGAGTTCATTTAACTTGAAAGATATCTGGAACATACATAGTGATTATTATTTCAAGGGTGGAGAGTTAGCAGTAATACTAGGAGATACAAAGCTAGGTAAAACAGCATTTGTACAGTATTTAGTAACTCAATTCCCTGATATGAAAACATTATTTATGTCTCTAGAGGTAGATAGAAAGTTAATTATCAGAAGATTCTTTCAGTGTGCTTTATCTAGCAGCAAACATAAAATAAACGAAGAGCTATCTAATGTAGAAAGCGATTTGAAATCTGCACTAAGTCACTTAACTGTCTTATGCGAATCTCCAGATATACGTAAGTATGATGAATTAATAGATCTATACTCACCAAAGATTTTGGTTGTAGACACTATTGATGCTATACCAGCAAAATACTTTAATGGAGAATATGATCGTCAAAACTTTGTAACCAATGAACTAAAAGCTTTAGCAAATAGACATGATATGATAGTAATAGCAATCAGTCATATATCTAAAGGTGCTAGTTATAGATTAAAAGAAGGTTATGAATTAGACGTACATAGTGCAAAAGGTAATTCTGTTATTGAACAAAAAGCAGATAAGATTATTGCATTTGAAGGCGAAAGAAATAAAAGTAATGTAAGAAAGATTACAGCAATAGGTTCAAGAGATGAAAGTTCTTTCAAATTGATTTTGAACTTTGATTTCAATACCTTTAACTTCACACAAGTAAATTAAACATGGGGGAGAGTACACATATCAGTACCTCCTACTCAAGGTTGTCTAATATAAAACATCCTCCCGTACTCTCCCCTATTTTTGCTTAATTATAAAGGGAAAACATTAATGAAATTAAAAATTCTAGGTATGCCTATATTTAGGTATCATAATATTGTTAAAAATAACTATAAAGGAGCTAAGTTAGTGCTATTTGGTACAATACTACTAACAGCTGGAATAGGACATGATGAAGGGTATCACCATCACTTCTCATTTGGACTATTCAATTTAGAACTATTCTTTGGACTATCAATGAAAAGCAGAATGCTGCCATGAGTGGAGGAAGAGCACCAAAGCAGAAAGGTAATAGAATAGAACGTGAATGCGTCAACATAGCAAAGGAATCTGGCTTTGAAGCTAAAAGAGCTTGGGGATCAGACGGAAGATCATTAGGATGGACCGAAGAAGTAGACGTAGAAATAAAACTTGACAAGTTATTATATCATAACGATGGAAAACCGTTTCACTTTCAAGTAAAAGGTAGAAAGAAAATAGCTGACTACCTGAAACCAGCAGAAGAAATATACGGTCAAATATTAAAAGAAGACCGTGGAGAAATATACGTTACTATACGATATAAAGAATTGTTATCTCTTTTATCTAAAGTAAGTATTGCTGACAAATATATAAAATTAAATAGATAATTACTATACCGTGGTTAATAGTAAAAAATTAATCGGTGGTATAGTGAATAAGCAAGGGTGTATGGTTGGCGTTATACACCCTAAAAATTAATATAGGAGATTCTATGGGATATAGATCTGAAATTATTGCTGGAGTTCCAGTAAAAGATAAGAAAAAAGCATTAGATATTATAGATGACTGGGATTATACAGCTGAATCTAAAGTACGACACTGGGGAACTGAAACAAATCAATACAGATACTTTTACATGAAAGCTAATGCATGGAAATGGTATGATAACCCTATTGGCGATGGATACGAAGAAGTAGTAGCCTTCAGAAAATTCATAGAAGAAGATGAGGAAAATAGGTTTATCGTAGGAGTAGGCGAAGAAGGAGAAACCTATCCCGATACTGGCGATTGGCATGAACATGATATATATATACATACCACTATAGATGATGATTCAATACCTTGGGATGAAAGAATATGAATAGAATGCAAATAGCACAAAGCCTTATCAAATTAAAAGACTTACATGACGAAGGTAAGGTTAAATGTAAAAAAGATGATAAAGAGAACATTGCAAAAGCAATAAGTGCCTCTATAGAAATAATACTTCGAGCCAAAGGAAATGACCTATATGGTAAAGATTACTGAGGTAGAAGAATTAAAACAGCAAATACAAATTGCTATAGACTGTCTTGATAATATATGCAGCACACACGCTAATAGTGCTGCATATAGAGACATGGCTAAAGAATCTTTACAACAAATACTTTTAAGGAAAGAGAATGCCGTATCCAATGAAAAGTAAATTAACTGTAGAACAAGTAATATCTGAAACATTAGATGGATTTTTCCCTACTAGCTTTGATCAAGATAAGTTAGCAAAGATTATTTGGGATAAAATAAAATTAACTTTCCCAGAAATGAAAATTACTGAGGAAATAATGAAAGAATATTATCAGGAGTAAATATGATTACAATAGCTAACTGGATAGCTAATATATTTATGCTTGGATTATCCTTATTGCTATTAGGAATGGGATTAGGATTATTGTTTATAATCTCGGGTATAATTATTAAAGAAATAAAAGATAGATGGTAAAACTAAGAGCTGCGAGTGATCGTGGCTCTTTTTTTCATCTTCTTATTAGGACAAGACTTCATATTCTTAATATGATTTTCCCCTGTAGCGTAACCACAGCGTAGTTTTTGTTCTTTATCTAAGGCACAAAAACCGCAAATACAATCAACTATAGTGCAAAGTTCAAACAATTTTTAATAATTAGAATATTTATTTTTTAATTTAAAAATAGTTTCATCGGTAATGTTTTCTGGTTTAATATATTCTCCAGTATCCTTATAATGTTCCATAACCCACATAGATAAATCACTACCATATTCGTCTCCAAAATCTTTTTTTATTTCACTAATTTTTGGAAATCTTTCTTCTTTATCGTGCATAATCATTAATTTATATCTCGGGTCTCCAGCTTTTTCATTTGATCCTTTTAATATACTAAAAGTAGCATCACGTTTTTCATAGAAATCTGATTGTGATTTTAATTCTTCAATAGATTCATATAAATATTTGTATTCATCTTGATTAATTTCACCATCTGAATATAATTTATCTAATTGTTTGCTAGTATTTTTTATAGCTTCTTCCATGCTTGATTTTTGCATTCGAAAAGTTGGTTTCTCTAAACCAAACCCAAATTGATCTTTAGCCATTTTAGTTCTCCTTAGCGTTCAAGTAATATTTTTTGATAAACAGGGTTTTTTAATTTATAATAACCCTTGCCCACTGCTTCTTTCCAAAAACCCAATCTTTGTTCTTTGGATTCACTATGGTCTTCTGTAAATCCATACTTATTCATTAACTCTAAAATAAATTTATTATTTTCATGTGGGTCTTTATGTACCTCTTCATACATATATCCATAGGTAAGCTGTTCTTCTATCTCTTTTTTACTTACGTCTGATGGATTTTTAAGATTAAGAAAATAATTTTCCATTTCTCTTTCTTTTGCAACTTGTTGTTCTAAACCAAATCCAAAAGCATCTTTTACTTTTCCTTGGTTTCTTCCAACCCAACCGCTTTCCTCATTTCCTAATGTTCCAGTTAAAGCTGCAAGACTTGCTCCAGTAGCTACAGGAGCACCTATTGGATATTTTTTAAATGCACGCCCTGCTGTATTTCCTAATAAATTTAATAATCCTGCCATTTTAGTTCTCCTTATTATCCCATTCATTGCCTAGATCTTCACTCATTTCATCTAGATTGTTTTCTATGTATTCTTTACGCATCTTCTCTAGTTGAGCCTTATCATATCTAGCAACAAATTTATCTGTTGGTATACGGAAGAACTGCTGCATTCCTCTGCCAAACGTTGTTCCGTATGGTTCGTCAAAAGTTTTATCTAACGATCTTGCTACTCTTCCAAAAGGGAATAGAGTATATATGTAATAGTCTGTAAATCGATCCCAGTCACCATTAAGTACCATGGCAAATGACTGAGGTACACGTGCAATAGGAGGAGTTGCTATTTGCAATGGAGCAATAGCCCTTGGATATGTTCCATAAAAAGCTCTCTCACGCTCCTTCTTATCGCCATAGAGTAATTCAGCCATCTCTCTCATCCAATCAAATGGAGGAGGAGTTACTGTATCAAATAAACTATAAGTAAATGCTGCACCTAATCCCATAAGCATAGCATTTATAATAAATAATCTTTCAAAATCTTCGTATGGTTTAGTGCCCTTTTTAAATCCATAAACCTTAGCTTGTTTATATATTTCACGTTGAAACCCTATTTGATTTTGTACAAAGTTTTTAAATCTTGTCAATACTTTACCTGTAGCAGTTCTCATAAATGGAGAACGACCTACACTATGATATACAAATTGTGTAGCTTCTACACCACGTAAAGCCTGATTTATAAACGCTTGATTGTTTATATCAATCTCACCTGCCATTCCGTGAAAAGCATCTCTTTGTTGTAAGAGATGAGAAAGAAAAGAATTGTTACGTAACCAAACCTCAGAAGCTTGCATAGGAAATGCACCTGTTTTTACAACTGCATCCCATATATTATATCTATCAGCAAGTTCTTTTATAGTCTCTTTATTAGGACTTGGATTACGTTTTAATAACTGTATAAAATCTTCTGCAAATTGTTTTACTGCACGTTGATTTTTTATTGCTCTTACTTGAGGATTTACTTGCAATTCATTTCTTATATATTGCTCAATAACTCCTTTTTCTACCAACCACTTCTTTAAATCTGCTTTTTTTTCAACAGGTTTACCATTGTTTAAATATAAAACTGGTGTGCCATCTGCATCAAAAAGTAAATTTTTCTTTAACCATTTAAAACTAGATGCTCTAGTAAAATTTCTTAAACCAGTCTTTGTAATAGTATTTAATGAACCACCAAATAAATTACCAGTAGCTGTACCAGTATTAGCAAGTAATGTTAATAATTGAAACTGAGCTTCTAATGCTCCATACTTATGTATAAGCCTAGAAAAGTATTCATGTCTAGCTTGTTCAGCTCTGGGTATTTTAAAAGGTAACGAACCACCAAAAAAATTAGCTATTCTATCTAACTGATTAATCATATTATGATCACTAGTACCATAGTACATATTCTTTTTCAGTTTTAATGGATCGCTATTATGCATTGCTTCTAATACCCATTCAGAAAAAGTAGTTCTGTATCCTAATACATCACGTAAATACATACGATAAAATTCTGCATGATCCTTTGTGTATTTACCAAATGGTTTATTTTTAATCATACCATCTATTTGAGCGTTAGCCATTAATGATCCAAGATTTTTTAATCTGGATTTTACTATTGATTCTTTATATGCTTTTAATGCTTCATATTCACGCATATAAGCTGGCATATTAGAATCTCTTTCTAATAAATTACTTGATCTGGAATAAAAACCTATGTCCTTAAGAGTCTTTTCTATTTCAGGCAAAGGTCTCTCCCAATTAACATCAAAAGTTGCGTCAAACATGTGTTTTTCGCCAAATAACGTAGAATGTGAGAATGCATCGTTCTCATATTTAACAATAGCACCTATATTATGCTTAATTATTTTGTTAATTTCATCTTTATTACCTGTTTTTTGATAATCTTGTAAAATAACTTTTAATTTCTTTTGTTGTTTTTTACTCATAGCAGGTAAAGATCGGGTAATTTCATTTACCCATTCATTGTATAATTTAGTACTGCTTAATACTTTATTATATTCTGACTGTACTTTATCATTAAAATATTTATCAAGCTCAGCTTTTTCTGCTTTAGTAAAACTCTTACCAATTCTTTCTCTCCAAACATGCGGGAAATAAGATTCTCTATCTATAATACCAATGTTATTAAATGGATTGTTTTTTCTATCTTTAATAGCATATTGTTTTTTACTGCCTTTAGATAAAGCTGCTTTTTTATTTAACATATACTCATATTGTGCTCGTAAAATAGATTCCATAGGTAAATCTTTAGGAACAGGCTTGCCTTCCCATACAGGTTTTATAACTTTTCTATGAAAATTGTCATAATCAAAAATACCATTCTTCCATATCATATATTTATTCAACTTAACTAATGGTTTTTTAGCAATATCTATATCTAATTGCTTCCAACCTTCTCCTTCATTTTCAGACAACCTTACATTATTTCTTATTTCATGAATGTATTCTTTAGAAAAAATATCTAAATCATTTTTAACTGTAGTAGTTAAAGAATCAAACATTTGCTCACCAGTCCATGTTTTTTTCTTTTTTGTCTTAGGATCTATTACTACTGTAAATTCTTTTTTAAAATAATCTTTTAACGACTCTCTATTGATCTTCCCTTCCATTACGTCAACTACATTATTAAATAATTCTACTCTTTCATTAGGAGTAAGACCTCCAATTGTTTTATACGTAACATCATCCATTTTTTCATGTACAATAGTGGCTTCGTTTTCTACTTGAGAAACCATTTTACTTAACCAATCTTTAATACCACCATGTGTAGATAAAACTCTTTTTACTTTCTTAAGAACAGGTCCATCTGCAGTCTTAACAAATGCATTCATTTCACCAAATACTATAGCTTCATATGCAGCTGTCTTTTTATCTAAAGTAATAGGTCTATTATAATAGAATATTCTCTGAACTCTCATAGGGTCCCGAGCTTTGGTATTGGGAAAATTGTCATTAACCATTTGATCAATCCAACTACGTTTATTTTTAGGATTGTAATATTCAAAATAACGTAAAAGATTACCTATATCACCCCTAGTTATAGTTGAAAAATCTCTACCAGCTACTTCAAATATACTAGTAAACTCATAAAAAGCATCTTGTGGATGCTGACTCCAGAAAGGATGTTCTGACATATGCTGCTTTAATCTTTCAACAGATGCTTCAAACTTCTCCCCACCCACTAAAGATTTTCCTTCAAACTCTACAAATCTTTTATCTACCTTAGCAAAGCTCTCATTGATCTTATTAAACGAAGACGGCTGATGCATATAATCTATAAATTTATTTATTTGTGGAGTCTGAGTTTCTTCAGGTAATGCTGCTAGCTTGCTAACCTTATCTAATTCTCCAAAGAAATCTTTAATAGCTTTATTAGGTATTACAGATGATTGCCAAGGTATCCTACTAAACACACCATAACGCTGTCCTTTAGCAAAAGGACTTAACATATACTGATCTAAAAAATCTAAATATATATTAGCATTAGAATCTTTTTCTAATCTTAGCTGTAGATTTACTTTTAAATCTCTAAGCTCAGCATCAAAATCAGAAAAATAACTATTAGTTGATTCTTCATCGTTTCGTTTATCAACATTTTTATATTTTAATTTAATTTTATCAGCTTCTGATGTAATAATTTTTAGGTTACGTATAACTTTACTTCTACTTCCACCTGCATCTAAAATTTCTTTTTCAATTTGATGACCCTTCTTAACTAAAGATAAAAAACTAGCTATTTTATGATTTTCTTTCATTAAAATTTCGTTTAACTGATTCCAGTTACCACTTTCACTAGCTTTAATTTTAGCAATTTCTAAATTTTTAGATAAACCAGCTTGTGTAAAACCAGATAATTCTCTCGCTAAAGGATCTTTATTTAATAATGTATTTAATTGATTAACTAATTTTATATTATTATCATACAATCTGGTAAATACTAAGTCACCTACTCCATCTTTATATGCTTTATTAGCTAACTTTGAAATCAAAGCTGGGTGTGATGATTTTCCATGTTGTTTTAATATATGTTGAAATTCATCAAAAGACATAGAAACGCCATCTTGTATTTTACTTTTAGCATTAGGCTTAAAAGATGAAACTATTTTTGCAACATCACCTGCAGCAGAACTTTTAATATCAGAATACTTTATTTCACTTTCTATATCAAAGCCTTCTTTTTCTGCATACTTTTTAAACCAAGCTTCAGGTTTAAATTTTCCTGTAAATGCAGAATCAAATAACATTTGAGGAAACTTAACATAAGAAATCATATTAGGATAGTTACCAGCATCAGCTGATCTATTTAACATTTCTCTAGCTAATTTACGCATTTCATATCCACCGTTAGGTTTTAATTCTAGAGAGTATGTTCCCTTTAATTTTCCAGCTTTAGTATATACAGGTACATTTAACTTTCCTTTATTAGCATTAGCTGAATCAATTAAAGATTGTATTGCTAATCTATTATTAATAGCCCATCCTATGCCATGGTTACCA
>VTLG01002466.1_pt1 | contig 29978 bp, 46 predicted proteins | sample 4694571 | NCBI WGS metagenome assembly VTLG01 (sample SAMN12604809, study PRJNA352737) | marine metagenome | biome: ENVO:00000447; feature: ENVO:00000209|ENVO:00000569|ENVO:01000036; material: ENVO:00002151; isolation source: viral sequences binned using virsorter ...
ATTAACGTTAGAACCAGGTGTAGAATTATACCTATACCCAATGTAATTTGAAATTACTATAGCTTGATTTATCCAGGTATTAACCCACAAAGGATTAGCAGCCCATGAACCCTGTCCTAAAATTCCACTAATACTTGCTACCAAACTACGTCCAGCATAAAGAGGAGTAGACTTATTCATCCACGAAGCCCAATTTCCGGGAGTACTTCTAGCCTGACCGCCAGGTTTCCCAAAAGCAGGATCTACCCCAACGTTAGCACCTTCACTAATCACCTGGTACATAGTCACTATAGAACAGTGTTCTCCTTGTGGCTTAGAGACACCCATAATTAAATTACCTCACAGTAAAATCAAATACCGTTTGCCATTACCCAGTTAACTTCTTCTGAAGGATATCCTTCCTTAGTAAGACCTTCTTGAATGGCATCAAAATCATAACCTTCTTTCTTCATTTTTGCAAATGTCTGAGCAAGGTTTGCCTGTCTCTCAGTCCTAGTGCTGTACTTAGACTTGTTCTTATCAACATGTGTAGCAAACTGCTGAACACTCATACCTGCTGCTTTTGCTTTCTTAGTGAATGCACCAGGTCTCTTTACTGCACCTTGAATCCAGTTCTTGTCTTCACCAACTTGTGAAGCTGCATCTGCATCCTTAATACCCTTAGCATTACCCTTGATGCCTTTACGAAGATCTTTAAGTTCTCCCTTTAAAGGTTGCTTGACAGTAGGGTCCTTGATAGCAGATCCACTTTCATCTATAACATCACCTTCTGGTTCATAAGAATTATATTGAGGATCACGAACATGCTTTGTCTTCTCACTCTTCTTACCTTCTTTCTCAGTAGTAGATCCCTTAGCATGTTCCCAAGGATGACCTGACCTCTGAGCATCTCTCTTCATCTTCTTCCGTTCAAATGCAGCATAGTCACGCTCTTTCTTAGCAGCTGCAGTGTCACCTTTTCTAGTAAGTCTATCTGCTGCATCAGTTCCTTTCTTGGACCTGTACATATCAATAACTGCTGCTACCTGATCATAGGTATCCTTCTGCTTCTCAGCAAGTTCTACTTCTTCTTGCCTCACCCCAGATTTGTATATTCCACCTTTTTTCGGGTCTGATGGTGGATTTTCTTTTTTAGTTTGAGCATAAGTCTTCACTTTACCACTTCCTTTAAGAACCTGATAATCAGGATCTGCAGGTGTTCCTACTTTCTCAGGATTACGACGATGCCATCCAGATTCATGAACTACTTCTTCTTTCTTTACTTTCTTCTTACCTTTCTTTTTAGCATTAGGTGAACCAAAGAGTTCATCATCTTCACGTTCCTCCTCTTCCTGATCAGCAGGATTTAAGGACTTACCCTTACTATCATAACCCCACTTCTTATCTTCCTTTACCTTTTTCTTTTTGTTAGGAGATCCAAAAAGATCATCATCCTTTCTCAACTTCTCTTCTTTAGCAGCAGGACTCATTGCCTTCGCCTCTTCAATCATATGAAGAAGACCAGTCTTAACAACCAATCTATCCTGTGCTACTAAACTATCATGAAGTCTGATATTACCTTTGTCATGATCAAACTTATTAACCCATGCTTCACCTACACTCTTAGAATGACGATAGTGAGCAAATGACTCAATAGCAGTCCTTGCTGACTTTTCCTTCACCTTAGAAATAACAGTTGCAAATGCTTCACTTAATCTATCAATCTTCAACTGTCTTCCAGGAATATTAGATGAAACAAAAAGTGATTCAATAATTTCTTCCACTTGCCTAACAGAAGATCCTCCAGCAAAGAGACCTTCCAAAATCTCTTCTGCGATTCCCACCAAATCAGACTCTGTAAGTTGAGTAAGAACCATCCTACTCACATCATCCTTACGTGAATCAATTTCCTCTTTAATCTCGGTATTATGCACTGCATTATAAGCATGCAAAATACTACGCATTTCTGAAGGTTTCATTTTTACACAACTAGGCTTTATCTCTTTATATTTATGTTCTCGTCAACCTCTAAATGTACCTTACAAACTTGTCTGCATGATTGAACTTGATCTGTTTCATCACATTCTACCAGACATTCAAAATACTCATCCATTGCTAATTGTGTTTGATCATATTCTTGAACGATGTTAGTCATAATTATGTTAGGAATTCAACATAATTATTTATTATATTTTACTCACCTAGGCATTTATTTTTGTTAACCACCATCTAATTGACATCCTACCATTGCTCCACCAATAATACCAGATGGAATTGCCCACCATCTATCCTTACCTCTGGAACCAAATCCTGCTAGTCCACCACCTAATAATGCGCCTGCTATTGTTCCATCAGAACAATCATTGGTATCATATTCTACCACTGTCTTTCTAATAACTTTACTACCAGCAGTATCACCAGGAGTACAAGGAACCTCAACAGTTTCCTTGGTAGACTTTACATACCCAGGATCAAACTCTGTCCCTGGTACATACTCTTCTTTATATTCACTCTTATAACAAGTACGACTCTTAGAATAACCTGACTGTCTCATACTACCATCTTCCCATACTTCTGCTGCTGAAGCAGGAGGAGTAGTAACAGGAGCTTGAGCACATGCTGTTAGACTTAACAATAGAGCAACTATTTTTTTCATAAATCCCCTTCTTGACGATTTTCTGAGTATCCCACCTCAAAAGCTCCTTCTGGATAACGCTTACCTAACTTCTCAACATTCATTGCCATCAACTCATCAAAGTTAGTATCAAGTGCCATACAGGCTTGAGCAAGATACCACATCACATCACCAAGTTCAATCTTCATATGGTGAATGTTATCTTTATTGTAAGGTTTACCCTGAAATATAATCTTCTTAACAATCTCCATGAACTCACCACCTTCTGCACTGATACCAACAGCAGCAGTTAATAAACGATGAATATCACAATCATCACCTTCTAGATCACGAAGACGACTTACAAATGCAACACCATCTTTTGATTCTTGACTTGTTACTTGATTTACAAAGTCAATATACTTTTGGGGGTCAACCTTTGCCATTGTCTCTCATCTCCTGGTGTAATCTTTCTAATGCTTCTTTAACTTCAGGAGTTTCCTCCCACTCCCATGTCTCTTTACGACCTTTTTTATCAGTTTTATGAAATTCTCTTTTTACCATGGAACAGATCTTTCTTCTAGAAGTATAATCCTAATTATTTAACATGTCAATGATCAAAACTTAAATCCATCAAAAGATTTCTTAGGTTTATCTTCAACAACATACTTCTCTTCATTTCCACTATCCACTATATCTTCCTGAGCTTTCTGCTCACAATCATACAATCTCATCTTGGCTCTATCTATACCTATAACAAATCTTTTAAAGATAGTAGGATCATTATATCTATTCTTTAACTGTTTAACCATAATTTGATTCAACTCTTCTAACTCTTCCGTAGAGATGAGGGCAAACATAAGGTCAGCAGTAGCAGGAAGACCAAAGGACTCACTTGTGTCTGTAAGCTCAACATCACTGCTACCGAACCCAGAACGAGTAGTTTGAGTAGCCGAGACAATCGGAACGTTGGATTCCACCGCCAATCCACGCAATTCTTCAGCAATTGCTTTAATATACGAATAGGAATTGACAGAAAGGTTACCACGATACCTCGAGGAAGCACAGATGTTCAAGTAGTCTATGAATATTATATCAGGTTTAAAAGATTTTTTCAGTGCTAGTTCACTTAGTAACGATTTGAAATGTCCGGAGTGTGCTGATGCTGTAGGATACTCTTTAATAATTAAAGTCCCCTGAGTCTTCTTTGCAAGACTGCTAACTTTACTATCAAACATTACCTTAGGAAGGTCTGCTATTTCTTGGATGTTGATATTGAGGAGGTTGGCATCAATTCGCTCAGCAATCTTCTCTTCTGCCATTTCCATTGTAATGTATAAAACGTTCCGTCCTTGCAACAAGACGGAGCTAGCCATATGGCACATGAATAAAGACTTTCCGACCCCCGTACCAGCAAGAGCGATATTAAGAGTTTTATTAGGGAGCCCACCTTTCGTAATTTTATTAAAATATTCGAGGTCGAATTCAATTCTAGTCTCCTTTTTGTTATACAGTTCAAATCTTTCAGCGTAATCTATAAGATAATCATGTCCAACGTGATTATCAAAACTCACAGCGAGAGCATCCGACAAAATGCTAGGAATAGCATCAGCCGTTTTCTTTTCACTATTTCCATCAGCGATAGAAATAGACTCTAAAAGTGCTAAGTATATAGCACGATCTCTACACCATTTTTCAGTAGTATCAATTAACCATTCAATTTCAGCTGGGGAATCATCAAGGCAACTAATCAACTGAGAAACTTCTTTAAAAGAAGTCTCATTAATATCTTTACGTTTCCCCATCTCAATAGAAAGAATTTCCTTTGTAGGAACTTCATTATATTGCGTTACAAAATTAAAAATCTCATCATAAACTATTTTCTGATTAGCGTCCTGAAAATAATCACCTTTAAGAAAAGGAACTACCTTTCTCAAATAGTCCTCATTATGTAGGAGATTTTTTAAAATCAAAAATTCAATCTTATCCATAATGAATATAAGTACTCATAATATATTTGGTACAAACTGTGGGAGCAATTCCATAATGGGGGTATTCCCACGTAGGAGGAAAAACAACAACCCTTCCCACTCTTGGATGAACCACTACGTCACCAAAACAAGTATCTCCATCATTATCATTCAAATAGAATAAAAAAGCAAGTCCCCTACGTGCCGATGAATAATCTGTAACATCAATATGTTCATCAAATCTTTCTTCTCTATTAGTACGATATCTCTTAATCCTAAACTCTTCTAGATATTTAAGTTTGGGGATATATGGATTACCAATATCCTCACAATATTTCCCATATGCTTTCCGAGTAAATCTAACCAGATTTTTTACACAGTTGGGATGATAATCATTAATATTTAACTGAGTGAAGCAGGGAGTATGATTATTATTGATATATTCCTGCTGGTCTGAAGAATTTTCAAAAAGAGAAATTAACTCCGCACAAAAAACATCTGGAATAATACTATCATAAACCTTTACCATATGAGAATTGTTGGTTAGAAATTTCATCTAATTTCTTCATTACCTCCTCAGTAAAATACTGCTCTGGATCTGCCAATATTTGTTTGGCATAGACTTTCTTCCCTCCCATCTCATATCTACCTGCTACATTCTTCCATAATCCTCCAATCTCTCCAAGTTCTAAAAGACCATAGTACCTATCCAAACCACGTTCATCAAAATAAAGACGAATAGTTACTTCTTTATTTTCTTTGGAGAGTCTAGACTTGGCTGTCTTAGCTTTAATAAGGTTTCCAACAACCTCTTTCTGATCCTTTTCCTTTTTTTTGCTGAGATATATGATTGTAGACGCGGCATACTTGAGGCCACTGCCGCCTCCCATTTCTTTAGTTGGGACATAAGAACCGATAACATCGTATGTATGATTTGTTACTATGAGTGGAATATTTGCTTGACCAAGTTTAAGAGTAAGCATTCTAAATGCTCCTTTAACTAGTTGGGATTTGGTCATATCCCTAACCTGTTTGTCATTTAAGACATCAGTAATTTCTTTCTCAGTAGAAAGCATTCCCAAAGAATCTAGCACAAACATACAAGGTTTGCGATCTTCTGTTAGGGTCTTAAGATATATATCAACAGCCTTAAGTGCCTTGGACCTAAACTCCTCTATAGTGACTACATTTACTACTACTATCCTCTCTAAATCAATACCTCTACTCTCTAAAAGTGCCCTAGTAATACTAGCCTCAGTATCAAAATAGAGTACATAAGCATCGGGGTTAGTATCCAAAAAATTCTTTGCCACTGCAAGAGCGAAAAAAGTTTTTCCTGTACTCGATTCTCCAGCAATTGCAGTAATCTTGTTACTACATACACCACCAAAGATGCTACCTGATACAAGTCCGTTAAAAACCAGCGAACCTGTATCAATAAAGGATTGATTATCCGATATATCGGATGCGAGTTTTGTATAGTCATCTCCTATCTCTTTTACTATATCTTTAAGAAAATCCATCATCCATACTCCATACCTTTTACATATGCTATGACATCCTCACGTATCCACATTAGTTCATTATAACAATGTTGATTATGAGCACACCCTCTAAGAAGAGAATCTGGTTTATATACAGATTCTAAAAATAAAGTCCTTGCTCTATCCCATTTTTCTTTTTGAGTTTCTGATGCATCGATAGAGTTTTGATCTTTCATCCGAAAAATAACTCCAAGTTTACAACCTTTTCTACGTTCCAACCAATGGAATCTAAAATCACTTTAACCGGTTCCAAAAAAGCTTTTTCAAATTGTAAGTCATAATCAATATATTTGTCAATACCCAGCTCTATGGGAAAATCATTAATGAAAGAAATAACATTCTCTCTAATAGGATTAGCCTTTTTCAAATAACAAAATTTGATCTTTTCACCATTATTAATCAGAGAATATTTATTATCCAATTTATTCTCCTTAATATAATGATTAAAAAGAAGTGCTCCACGACAATGAATGGGAGTTCCTTTAGCATAAATGGTAGCAGGAGATTTATGTTTATTTACATCTGATACTGTACGAGGAAAAGCAATATCTTCTGGAGGAAGTTGCTTAAATTTTGCCCTAGCATCATCAATAAATTTAATCACATCCTCCTCTGTACCACTCATCATCAACTGAAGTGCATCCTTAATCATAGTACGACAAGGTGCTGGTGTTGAGGATTTAACTGCCTCAATACCCATCATCTTTAACTTAGGTTCTTCATACCTTACTCCTTCACTATCCCATACATTTAAAATATATCTTTTCTTAGCAGTCCATATACCACGATCAGCGATGTTCTCCCTCTTCATAAACATCTTTTGATCATAAGCATTTACATAAGACGCCAAGTCTTCATAGGATTTATCAATAAAGGGTTCCAATTTATCTTGGCAAATTTGGTCAAGTATGGAAACAATCTTAGTCTTATCATCAATCTTATGACTAAAAAATTTATCCACAAGAGGTCCGAAATTGATGTATACTGAATCAGTATCTGATGCCACCACATAGTCTACCTCTTCCGTGTTAAGTAACTTATTCAAATAGGTATTTATACGGTTCTCAATCCAACGAATAGAAACTTGTCCTGAAAGAGTAATTGCCTCTGCATTTGCTAACTTATAATACCTAAAGTACTGATTGCCGATAGCACCATAAGCACTGTTAAGAGAAATCTTCTTTGCCATTTGGATGTTGTTACACCTGGCAATCTCTTTTTCAAGAGTAACCGAGGGTGTCTTCTCATACTCCTGCTTCGCTGCGAGCATGCGCTTCTTAAATATAACACGTTCATTGTACATCTTCTCCATTAATTCAGGAAGAAATCCTTTTACATCTTTTCTATATTGAGCTCCATTAGCGCAAGTAGCATACTCACCCTCAATCTCTGTTTCCTTATTTAAAAACCCCTCAACGCTCGCGCTGGGATGTCTAGTCTCCCTGAGGGTTTCCGGGGAGATATTATATTGCATGATGAGATGAGGATAAAGACTATTGAGGTCAAAACTAACAACCCAATCATACTTTCCTGGAATCGGTTCCTTGACATACGCCCCCGCATACTTATCGTTCTTTTGTGATCTATTCTTAGGAGGAATAACAATATTCCTCTTCTTTAAATAATTATAAATGATGGTATCCCACATTCTAACCTGGAACATGACATCAATATAATTGACCTTAGCAGTATAAGCCATGGTCAATGCCAATTCAATCAACTTCATCTTGTCTTCCAGACGGTCAACAAGTTCCACGTCAATAATATTATAATCTACAAATTTCTTCCAGTTCCCTCTATAAAAATCTTTAAAAGTATCAAACTCAGAGTGATCTAATTTCTTCTGTCCAAGTTCTACACTGGCAATATAATCCAACCTATAAGACTCCTGTGCCTTATAAGTAAACTTCTTATACAATTCAAGATAGTCTAAAGTTGTTAATCCAGCAATATCATAAACATTGAATTGTCTACCAGAAATATAAACCTCTTCATGGGTAACCAATCCCCATGGGGAAAGAAGTTTCATCTTCTTGTCGCCCATAATTCTACTAATCCTTCCACACAAATATGGAATATCATACAAACGTACATTCCATCCAGTAATAACTTCTGGAGGATTTTTGGACCAGTGATATAAGAAGGAATTGAGCATATCAATCTCATCCTCAAAATGATAATAAGTTACATTATCTTGAGTAGGAGTATAAGGTTTCCTTCCCCATGTAGTAATCTCTTTAGTTGTATAATCCTGTAAAGAGATAGTAAGCATCTCCTCAGAACAAGATTCAGGATCAGGAAATCCATGCTCAGCCTGAACCTCTATATCCATTGTTACTAATTTGATTTTACTAATATCAAACTTTATTTCTTCTTCTGGATATTTGTCTGAAATGTATTGATATACATATCTCTCATTCCCATAGATATCAAACCCATCAATATCTTCATATTTTTTATAAAATTCTCTACAATCTCTAACCGAACCAGGATGAAGAGGTTCTACATTTTCCCCCTCAAGAGTCTTATATTTACTTTTCTTTTTTGATTTAACAAATAGAGTGGGAGAATATTCTTCCTTAAAAATTACCTTCTCACCATTCTCATATCCACGCACCAAAAAGTTGTTTCCAACCATCTGGACATTAGTATAAAATCTCATTCCTTCTCTAGCAAATCCTCATACTTAGTAGTAAGTTTTTTATTAGGTTCAACAATAGTCAAAATCTTATCAGAACTTAGCATAAAGGTATTCTGATTAGTGACTCCTAATAACCACGGAGATAAAGTATCATCAGATTTCACTTCAAAAGGTTCCGTCAACTTACAGTCAGGTTCTCCCAATTCTGATGAAACTTCTTCAACCTGACTGAGAATCATCTGCTGATTCATCAACACTAACAACTTCAGATTTTTCACTTCCATTTTTTTTAGTTCCTTTTTCGTACATTTCTTTTAATTGTTCAATAGGTTCTACAATAGTTATAACCCAATCTGATACTACTGGTATTTTTTGATCTCTACTCAAAGGCATCCAAGGAGTAATCTGAATCTTATAAGGAGATCTATTCTTTCCATCCTTAACTGCATCACCAATGAGTTTTACAACTCCAGGTTGATCAAACACATATCCCACTACCTTTTCATCCACAACCATTTCAGCGATGTCAGCTATGACATCTTCACCAGATTTAAGTAGTGCTAACTTAACAGTCATAGGAGTTTTACCTTATCATAAAGTTCAACCACTTCCTTACTAGGATCAGGTATATGAGAAAGAATATCTCTTAATGCTACTACTTGTTCAGCAGTAAGAGTAAGTCCTCTATTTGTTGTTGAGGGTTCAATGGGTGGTCGGTAGTTACTACCAACTGCTGGATACGGATCTGCCATGATTCTATTTATTTTCTCTATTCTACCACAACTTCACCAATAACACCACCCATCTCAATTTCAGGAGGAACTATTAGACAGAACCCAATGCCTAGATTAAATACCTTTCTCATCTCTTCCTCTTCTATCTCACCAGCATTCTGAATAACATTAAAAATCTCCGGACGTTCCCAAGAAGTATAATCTACCTCTGCTCTCAGACCTTCTGGGATGCAACGTGGGAGGTTTTCAGGGATACCACCACCAGTAATGTGTGCCATACCAAGAATAGGTATCTCATCCATCAACTCTTTAACTATAGGAGCATAAATGGTAGTTGGTGTAAGCAACTCAGGCATATCTTTAAAAAAGATCTTATGCCTCCATAACATATCATTAATCAAACTATATCCATTACTATGCAATCCACTGCTAGGTAAACCAACTATCTTATCTCCCTCTCTAATCAATTTCCCATCTACAATCTCATTCTCTTCTACTATACCAGTACAAAATCCTGCAAGATCATATTCTCTCTGTTTAAAATGTTCAGCAGTCTCTCCACCTAAAAGATCCATTCCTGCTATTTCACATCCTTTAACAATACCCTCCATTATTTGGTCTACATTATCATCCAACTTTTGAGTAGAGATATAATCTAAAAAATATAATGGTTTAGCACCACAAGTAATGACATCATTGACACACATAGCAACTAGGTCTTGACCTATAGTTGTATAGTCACAAGCAATCCGTGCAATATTAATCTTTGTTCCTACTCCATCAGCACCAGAAACCAATACAGGTTTTTCATACCCAGAAGGTACTTTAAACATACCATTAAAGCCCCCAATAGTGGGGGCTTTTTCTTTGAGTCTTTCTACAAAAGCATTTCCTGCTTCTATATCAACTCCCGAAGTTTTATAATCCATTTTTTAATTAGATTATATCATAGATATTCTTTTCGTGCATGATGCTCAGGAACTATTTTTCCCAGTTCCACGGTAAGGAGTCCATCCTCAAACTTGACGGATCGTACCTCACAATCATCGGAGATCGTCCACTGTCGTTCGAAGGAACGTTGGGCCAGTCCTTTGTGGACAACCTCTCCCACTGTTTCCTTATCTTCTTTGTGGCCTTCCACATATAGCTTTCCAAACTCTGTGTAGACCTTAACTTCTTTCTTTTTGAACCCTGCAAGGGCGATTTCAAGTCTCGATTCAACATTATTTACTTGTACAATATTATAAGGGGGATAATTGGAAGCAGTATCTAGATCCCAAAAACGATTCAAATAATCATCTAATCCTATACTGTTCCTATTAATCTTCTCAAACAATTCTGGAAGATTGGCAGCATGATACCTCGATAGTGTGCCCATGATTGTAGCTCCTTTATTAAGCGAGTTTGTTATTGTGTGGACCCTGACGGCGTCCATTAATATTTAACCACAAATACTCAAAGTTGTCAGTGTGGAATACCCCATATTTTAGTACAGTAATCCCTAATAGATCTATCTGAAGAGAAGAAACCAGACCTAGCAATATTTAATAGAGACATTTTATGCCATCTATGACGATCTTTCCATGCACTACTTACTCTATCCTGAGCATCACAGTAGTCGGAAAAATCTGCTAACACACAGAAAGGATCATGATTTAATAAATTATTCATCAAAGAAGAAAACATATCTCTATCACCATGACTAAAATGTCCACCATTAACAAGATTAATTACTTCCCATAATTCATCATTCATATGACTCTTAGGATTATATCCCTTCTGCCATAATTCTGATATACCAACCTCATCATGCCCAAAGAGGAAGAAGTTTTCCTCTCCTACTAATTCTCTTATCTCTACATTAGCCCCATCTAATGTACCAATAGTAACAGCACCATTCATTTGGAACTTCATATTACCTGTTCCTGATGCTTCCTTACCAGCAGTAGATATCTGTTCTGACAGATCAGCAGCAGGATATACCTTCTCTCCTAACTTAACACTATAGTTTGGTAAGAATACTACACGTAACTTACCATCCATATCAGGATCATTATTAACAACATCTGCAATATGACAAATAAATTGAACAATCATCTTTGCCATATAATATCCAGGTGCAGCCTTACCTCCAAAAATAACAGTCCTAGGAACTACATCTTGACCATTCTTAATACGAAGATATTGAGAAATGATCCATAAAGCAAGAAGATGTTGTCTCTTATACTCATGAATTCTTTTAACTTGAACATCGAACATACTACTAGGATCAACCGCAAGACCCAGTGTATTAAAAATATAAGTAGCAAGATTGTGTTTACCTACTACCTTTGCCTCTCCTAGTTTTTCGAGCAACCCAGAATCATCTTCTAAATCCTCCAACTTCCTCAGAGATTCCATCTTAGTAATCCAATCTGGACAATAATGATCAAGAGTCTCTGCTAATGCTGGATTAGCAGATGCTATCCACCTTCTAGGAGTGACACCATTAGTTACATTAGTAAACTTATGAGGCCATAGATCATAGAACTCTGGCATCAATTGAGTCTTAACCAATTCAGAATGTAATGCAGCAACACCATTTACATGATGAGATCCAACTGTTGCAAGGTGTGCCATACGTACTGACTTATTCCCACGTTCATCAATAATAGACATCTTCTCCAACATACTATCATCACCCGGATATTGAAGCCTTACTACTTGCAAGAATCTACGATTAATCTCATAGATAATCTCCATATGTCTAGGAAGAAGGGTCTTAAACAATTTAAGATCCCACTTCTCTAGTGCCTCTGGTAAGAGAGTATGATTAGTATAAGCAATGGACTGATGTGTTATCTCCCATGCTTGCTCCCATTCTATATGCCTCTCATCAACAAGAAGTCTCATCAACTCTGCAACAGCAATAGAAGGATGAGTATCATTTAATTGGACTTGCCAATGGTTTGCAAATTCCTCTACAGGAACTCCCATCCTATCCAAACTATTAATCATATCCTGAATAGAAGCACTAACAAAGAAATGTTGTTGCTTCAATCTCAATATCTTACCTTGGTCTGTACCATCATTTGGATACAGAACCTTAGATATAGTCTCAGAAGAAACACTTTGTTCTACTGAACCAAGGTAATCTCCAATATTAAATGCATAGAAATCAAATGTCTCAGTAGCATCTGCTCTCCATAACCTCAATCTATTACAACTATTAACTCTATAACCCAACTGCAATACATCATAAGGAACTGCTACTACCTGCTCCTCAGGAACCCATCTTACTCTATAATTACCTCTATCTGACACATAATTCTCTACCTTCCCACCAAATCCTACATGCACAGATTCGTCTGGTTGACAAAGTTCCCATGGCCATTCTCCATGTAACCAGTTATCTGTAATCTCAACCTGCTGATTATCTACTATTTGCTGCTTAAAGATTCCATACTTATATCTTATACCATATCCAGTAGCAGGTACTTTTAAACTTGCTAGAGACTCCATATAACAAGCAGCCAGACGTCCTAACCCACCATTACCCAATCCAGGTTCTTCTGCTACATCTAAAATCTCATCTAAAGAATGATCATATTCTGCTAATGCTCCCTTTGCTTCATCTAGTATACCCAAACTAATAAGATTATTATTAAGCTGAGGTCCTATCAAAAATTCTGCAGATAGATATGCAACTTCCTTCTTAGGATGACGTGGCATAGATAACCAATACGTCATCATCTGATCTCTTACAGCATAACTCAATGCCATATAGAAATCATGTGCAGTAGCTATTTCAGGACGCTTTCCTAAGGTATAAAAAAGTCTTTCCTTGATGCCATTATAAAGATTATTCACCATAAATTTAGTCAGATTCTTCTGATCTCCCTTTCTTACCTATATTATACTTCTGTTCTAGAATCCATTCACTTTTATCTTTATACGGTAACACTTTTATTTGATTTAAAGGAGCAATATCTTGAATGGTATCTTCTTTTACAACACTAATGAGACCCCAATCAGCGAGAAGACGAGTAATACGATTCCTACGCTGAACGTCATTAACAGTAAGGTTAGCGTATTTCCCATCGAGAGCAAATAACTCCTTGAAATGCACTATGTAATATTTACCCTGCTTGTGCAATATATGACAGGATTGGTAAAGTTTCTTTTCCTTACGCGATGCTACCCCAATCCTTGTAAGGGTTTCTCTAACTTTGAGAAAATCATCAGGTTCATTCAATTTAACCTCAACCATTTGATCCTGAGACCAATGCACTTGAGGTTCAGCAGTGTGAGTCATTTTGTTCCACCAGTTTCAAGTCTTTTCTTAATGAATTCGATATGTTCATGAGATAAAATTTTCATGACTTGAGTTGCCTTTTCATTACTATATCCATAGTAACTTTTTACATGCTCTAGATCTGACACTTTATCTTTACGAAGCCAAGGAGAGAATCTCTTCCTTTTCCTCACACTATTTAGATAAAATGCATACTGCATATCCCTATCTAAAAAATGATATTTGTTCATTTCATTAGAATAAAGAATTGTGTCGAGATGTCCGCTGAGACAACGATTAATAATATAAGGAGGGTAATCCTTAATAACACTGGGATCATCTTTAACTAAATCCTCTTTATTAAAATTAATAGAATTTAACCAATCTTTTAATTCTGTCATTAGTAATCAGGATAAGGATATAAATTATTATCATCTGCTTGTGAAAGTTTAGCAAGATATTGATAAATTAAACTCCATCCAAACTCAAAAGTTTCTCCATTTTCATCTTGAAGATAAAAAGGAATATTAGGATGCAATCTTTTCGCACGATAATAATGACTTACTACATTATAATCGTCATCAACCCAGCGTTCCTGTTCTAACTGATCAAGTGACATTTCCCATTCTCCTAGACTCTTCATTTTTAAGTTGTCTCTCAAATTCAAATTTCAATGTAGTTAATGGTTGAATAAGAAAAGATTCCCATTCATTATCCTTGATTAAATCTTCAAGGTGAGCAACATGCTCCAATGCAAATACCAATTTACAATGGTTATTCATTCTTGGCATAGTTCCTCAACTGTGAATAAACTATGAAGTGTGATTCCTGCTAATTTCATAGCAGTATCTGCTTCTTTATTCTCCTGCCGATCCACAATAGTAATTACCTTTTCAACAACATAACCAGCATCCCTTAATCTTTTCACTGCTTTAAGAGCAGATCCACCTGTAGTAATTACATCTTCTAACACTGTAACTTTAGTTCCTTCTGGAGGCAATAATCCCTCAATCCATGCCTCAGTACCATGCCCTTTTGCTTCTTTACGAACAATTAAACCATTAATCATTCTACTATCCAAAGCAGATACCAGCGCAACCCCACTCACCAAAGGATCAGCACCAAGAGTAAGGCCTGCTACCACTTGAGTATCCACTTCCTTTAACATCAACAGACTTGCCAACGTAAGTCCTCTTCCACTTAAAGTTATAGGTTTACAATTTACATAATGCTTACTCCTTTTTCCAGAAGAAAGCGTAAAATTACCTTCTTTATAACCATATTTCTTCAACAGATCAAGAAGTTCATCCCTCATATTCAAAATCCTCCAAGTTTTCTGCTATGATTCCATTATCCTCTGCCATTGTTTCAATCATCTCCTGTGGTAAATGATCTATAGGAGAAAGAACACACCAGGGATCAATTTCCGCACGTAATTGTTCTGCATCTCTTATTAAGTTCTTATACTTTTCATCAGAATAAGCAAATATTTGCTCCTTCTTAGTTGTATAATGACAAGCTACAGGATTAAAGAATTCTTGATGCTTTGGTTCTATCCATCCATGAGTAACATCTTGAGCACCAAATAAAGAACCCTCTGCTCCTATTCTACTTAAAATTATCCAGAAAGCATATTCATCCACTATCCTAAGATTAGGAACTGGATAAGGTATTTTACCATCTTTCAATTTACACATCAACTCAACTAATTCACCTAAGCTATCTATGATATCTAAATGAAGATTATTATTGAATAATATAACCCCACAACAATACTTGTATGTATGAGATTTTCCTCCTGCTTCTACAATACACTTGTCAACATAATCTAAGGATTGTCTTATAGTCTTTCCACCACCAATATTAGGGTCATGACGGAACCCAAACTCCTCTCTACCAAAGACCTCTGCATAATTATAATGGTCAAAAAGATATTGAACATCATCATAAAAGATAACATCAGAATCAACATATAGAATATTAACATCAGCATCATCAAAATACTGTAAATTAAACCACCTATAAATGAACAGCATTCCATGAGATGGTTGCTGCTCAAAAGGTCTAATCTTTACCCTATATTCAGTCCTAAAATAATCGGGAATATAATCAGGATCATCACAAAAAAGATAAACAGATATTTCATCATTAAACTCCCTAAGTGAAGAAATGCTATGCTCAAAACGTTTCATCTCATGCTCATTAATATGAGCATGATTATTCATCTTATAAGAATAAAAAACTATATTCTCCCTCATTTATTTTTTTTCCTCCATCGATTTGTTAGTAATTACAATTTTATTATTCTCATAGTCAGCTTTAAATTCTAACACATGTTGATGATCCCAACAAAGTTCCTCATAAAGCATATTAAGTTTATACATATCTTCCCACAGATCATTTACATGGTTATCCATATTTTTTTACACTCTCCTCCCATTCCTGAAGTGATGATGAACAATCTGGTGATTCAGGATCTTTATATCCTTTCATCTTTTTCCATTCACCCTTCATAGCACCCAACATCCATGATTGAGCAAGACTTCTAGGTCCATTTTCCAATATCTCTAATTGAAGTTTAGAAAGATGTCTCGATCCTTTAAACTCTTCTCTCCAATTAGAATCATCCCATGTAGTGGGATCAGTATTCATTATACTAACCCCTCTTTTTTAAGCTTACCATACTTATAACAACCATCAAAATTCAATTGAATCTTTGGTTCTTTATTATTATAATTTATTAACAACAATTCTTTTCTTTGTTGTTGTTCTCTCATATATTCTCCCACAGACCTTAATGTATATGTATGCGCAAACTCCACAGCCTTCCAATTCTCAAATCTATCTTTAACTAATTGATCTGAATTATAACTAATCATCATATCAATATCATACTTATCACAATCCTTAGCAAACTTATCATGATCAAATCCTTTATGCATAGATCCACTCTTTCCATATAGATTATCCTTAATATCATAAGGAGGATCTAAGTACATAAAAAGACCATCATGAACATCATTCACCATTAAATGTTCATATGAATATTGATTAATATGCCAATGAGAAATTAAAGTAGAGTACTCAGGCAACTTCTCAATCCCCCTCATAGAGAAATTAGAAATAGATGCTTGTTTAGAAAAAGATGAACTTTCTGTTAATCCGCTAAAGGAACACTTATTAACAATATAAAATGCTGCAGCACGTTCAATAACATCCAAACTTGTATTATTAATTCCTACCTTAGAATTAGTAAAAAGTTCTCTCGCAGTTTCAGGATCTGGATGTGTAGATTTATATTGCCTTAACTTCTCGGTTAATTCATCTCCAAATGTTTGTAACTGTACCCAAAAATTCATTAATGGTTCATACAAATCATTAACAGTAATCTTTAGATGTGGATATTTCTTAGTTACATGAAGTGCTACACTTCCTCCACCAAGAAAAGGTTCCCTAAACTCAGTATAATTTCTAAGATCAGGAAAATAAGGATCCATCTTAGTGCAAGCACGAGACTTGCCACCGGGATACCTCAAAGGAGTTTTAAGAGATTTCATCTAAACTTTCCAAATTAGCAAGATAAAGTTTGGCATATAACTTAGCCATTAGTTTCGCATCTTCTTCTGTGAGATCATCTATTACCCTACACACTTTTTCATATTCAAAACTTCTTTCTATACTATGAAGTTCTATCTCACGAAGATAATCCATAACTTTTCCTCTGCCTATTCCATATGGGTCCATCAATATAAGTGTTGACGAGGAGGTGTTCTATGCCACGGTTCTTCAGGAACCATCATAGGATGTTTTGGATGAGGAATGCCTATATCCATTTGTATAGGAGCATCTAATACTTTATCCAGACTTTCTGCCATCCTACGGAAACCACTTCCTACCAATACCTGTCCAGCACATACTGCTACTGTACAAGTTCCCCAAAAGATATAATACCATCTGGATTTAACTTGTGCTCTAAGTTTTGCTTTCTTTGATTCTTTCATTGAATACCTCATGGTCTATCAGGATGACAAGTTTGTTCAGTAAGTCTTGCACCAACAGGACCCTCATCAGAATATACTTCTAAACGATGGATGTTGATAGAATCCTTTTCAAATATTGTAACATCAACCTTACCATCTTTGCAAGAAATTTTAACGGTTCCATTGCAATGCCAATCTGCAGGGTCAGTATGATACTTATAAACAGGATAAGAATCTCTGGGTGAATAAGATCCTACCACTCTATAAGGATACTTAGCATAATCTTCTGTCATTTGTCTTTCCATAAAAAATTAAAAGGACATGAACTTTCTTTTTCCTCTTTATTCAACCTATCTTTAATCAAATTCCAAGAACCCTCTTTATGCCATTTTTTAAGATCACGATCTTGTAATTGTTGTTTAAAAACTTTCCTAGGAATTGGTCGTTGTTGAAGAGTAAATTTGACATCTCTAGTTCTTTGACTAGAGAATCTAATATAACATAAAGATGCTCCTTTTTTCAACCAAATGTCATGATCCCACACAATAATTTTAAGTCCTAAAGTAATAGGTCGTTGCCATACAGAAATAGGAAAGGTTCCGGGAACAACTTCTAATCCCAAGCGTGTCATATCTGCATGAGGAAATTGTTCCACCCAGACATCAGAATCTTCAGTCCAAAAACAATATTGATGATGTAATTGAACTTCAGGATATTCCCCATCTAACCACCTCTTATCTAATTCAAAATAAGAATCAAATTCTGTTTGTCCTAAATTAGATCCTAAAAACTTTTCTTCCGATTTATAACGAAGACCTAAAGGAAAAGACTGTTTCAATATCCAAGTATTTTTATAATATTCTTTCCATGCTGGACATTTAGCATGACGATAATTTACATCATATCCCTTTAATGCAGGAATAGGTTCTTCAAAATAATCAGGAGGAAAGGATTCAGTTTCCACATCATTCCACAGAGAGTTGGTATCACCCCCAATCATATAATTATAATATATTTTTTTAATTTTACTCATCTTTTTTAGGAGGATACCAAGGGCGGGGTTCATTCATATCCAACCATCTTGGTAAATGATCCTTAATCCATTTAAAAACTTTTTTCATTATAATTCTCCAATATTTTTTCTCAACAAATATATCACAAGTTTTTCTACTTCAGGGGTAATTGGACTATCAGCAATTGTAACATAGGGACAAAATTCATAATCTGGATGCTTTTGAAGAAGTTCTTCCCTAGTTATATCTTTTCCAACAACAATTTCTTCATGAATATCTATTCCATTAAGTTCGAATAGTTTTTTTGCTTCTCTACAATCATAACACCCTGGAAAAGTGTAGATTCTAATTTCTTTTGGTGAGTTCATTTTAATTCAATAAAGAGGTATTGATTTATTATTTAAAGATTTTTTTTCTCCCAATCCTTAGATGGCAACCAAAGATTTCCTGATATTGAAATACGAGGCTCTTCACAATTATAAAATGGATATACTGTATGCCTTAATGCAGAAGGGAAAAATAATATAGTACCTTCACACTTAGGGCATAACCTATATGCATAATTAGTAGTTCTTCCTAATATATCAAGATACTCAAATTCAAAATTGGATGCTTTTCTATCTTGTATTCTAGTATCATTATATAATGGCAAATTATGTTGTTCTTCCCACTTTGTAGGAATTTTCATCCAAATTACAAATGAATAAACTCCTCCATGATGATGATATGGATTAAATTCATGTTGATATTGATAATTTACCCAAAAATCTTTAAGTATTAATTTTCCATCTCCTGTTATAGAATGATGATTAACGGGATGGCCTTGCCAGGTTTCGCAATATAAATCAACATGAGGTTCTAAAACCGTCTTAAGAAAATAATCATCTTTATCCACCAACTTCTCACTCCTACTTATATTTCCAGCAAGATTTGGTTTATAATTTACACTTTCTTTTTCACCCTCTTCAATTACTTTCCAAAGATAAGTTATCTGTTCATTATTCAATTGATTTTGAAACCATCCTACACTACCAGGATTAATGGCTTGTGCATGTATCGCTTTACTATACTTCACTGGCATGTATACTTCCTTTGATGAGCTCATTTTTAATTCACAGAGTTTATTAATTTATTATTTAAAGGATCTCCTACTAAAAGATTAAAGGAGATTATAGTTTTTCTTTTTTCCCCCCTAAGCAATCCCCCACGATGAATCCAATGACTTGGAAAGAGTACAAAATCTCCCTCAGACACATTAATAAATTTACCTTTCAAATCATAAGGAGAACAAATTTGAGTTCTAGAAGACCCTTTAGGAAATTCCAAATAATAAACTCCAGTAAAATGCTCCCCATGGATATGCCAATCATGACAATCCCCTTGAGTATATTGCTGATACCATACATCTCTTATCTTAGACCTCCCATACCCCATCTGAAAAACTAAATCTTGTACTGCTATTTGAAGATAAGGAAGAATCTTCTTTACCCAAGTTCTTTCCAAATTTTTAGACTTGGACCAATCTAATTTAGAAACATTATCAATATAGTCTTGTCCTTCATTATGAAGATCATCAGTATACAAACTCTTATCTATATCAGATAATATTTGATCTCTAATCCTTACATGATCTATCAAAGTAGAACAAAATATGGAATCGTTTAATCTTATTTTCTTCATTTCAATAACTAGCAGGATCTTTAAGAATCTTATTATTTCTTTTAATTAAACCCAAGTTACCTGATAAAACAATTCTATCCTTACATTTATTTTTAGGAACGTGATGATACATACATCCTGGGAATATTACCATTTTCCCTTCTTCTGCTTTTATCTTAGTGTTACTAGTAGTAAACACTAAAGGGGAAGATCCCTTGGGAGCATTCACAAAATAAACAAATCCAAACTGAGCATGAATATAATGATTATGCACTTTAGTATAATCATCTATACCATACCTGGCAAACCATGCATCTAAAAAAGCTAGTGCATACTCAGCATCTTCTACACTCAAATAAGAATTATATCTTTCTCTGATCAGAGTATTAATCCATTCTAATACTAGATGTATAGTAGGAGTAACAGTCTTCCAATCACTCATCTCTGCTCTAACATTAGTCTTATATGACTCACCATAATCAGCCTCTTCAGCATCCTTTAATAATCTTTTATTAAGAGAATTAAAATGAGGATGATAAGCTATTATAACATCTAAATTTTCTGAAAGGTTTAAATCGTCAGGAAATCCAGGATCATTATCTACTGCTAAATATCCCTCATTCCACTTTACTGTAGGATAGCTTACAGGTTTTGGCAGCTTCATTTCATTTTATAGTATTGTTTTCCCCCAGTATCTTCTTCTAAATCAGTTATACGAAAAGTAACCATCTTATCCCAAGGTGTATGGGTATCAAAAAGAACTGCGGCTCTATCATCACTAATCCTTTGAACAAATCCCCTATATCCTCTGTATATGGAAGTTTCATCAGTTACAATAACAGTAGTTCCTGGTAAAATCATTTGAATTCGCACTCCACCATAATTTCTGTAAGGCAGGCAAGCATATTTATTTCTTGATCCGCGACGAAGGCAATTTGATACTGATACTTAGCAAGAATAAGCACAGCGGCAGGAAGAGAACTAGGAACCAAGGAATCTGAAAGAGAATCATAAATCCTACGTAATAAAACAGCAGAATCATTATCCAAGTTATTGACACACCATTTACGTACTTCCGCAAAGTCCTTTTCCTTGAGGTTTTTAATGAGATCATTTACTTTTACATCACTAAAGTGAGCTAATATACCACTATCTATTTTACCACCAACTGAATATCTTTGGCATTCATTTAAAACTCTTCTCCAGTCAGGAAAATGTTTGTTGATAAGTTCTGCAAGGACCTTCTTGTCAGCTTCGCACCTCTCTTGGTCCAAGATATAGTTAAGTCTGGTGAAGAAAGCAGCCGCGATCTCTTGCTTCTCCTTGCCTTTAATGCCAAATTCGATAACAGCACACCGCGAGTGGAGTGGTTCGATGATTTTATTTTTATAATTACACGTGAAGATAAATCTACAGTTACCTGAAAACTCCTCAATCGATGCCCTAAGGAGTAATTGTACATCTGGAGTGGTGTTGTCTGCCTCATCGATGATAATGACCTTATGCTTGGCGTCAGAGGAAAGGGAGACTGTTGAGGCGAAGTTCTTAGCGTTGTTTCGGACTGTATCAAGGAATCGTCCTTCATCCGATCCGTTGATAACATAAACATCTACTCCTAATTCAGCACAAAGTGCTTTAGCGACGGTGGTCTTCCCACATCCAGCAGGGCCAGAAAGAAGTAAATTAGGCACTTCACCCTTATTTAGAAATTCTCTAAAGGTTTTCTTTATATTCTCTGGGAGAATGCAATCTTCAATTGTTTTAGGTCTATATTTTTCAACCCAAAGAAACTCGTCGCGCATAATTAAATTAAATAAAATTTGAATTTACCAAAATTCTAGAATTATGTTTTGATGGATTATGTCCAGTATGAAGATAATTACCATCAAACATTACTAATCTATTTGCTTTGGGTTTTATTCTTTTCTTTATAGTTAACCATCTTTTTGTAGGATCTTTTTGAGGATCATGAGTTTGATTATAGATAACAGTGTCTCCATCTGAATCCACTACATAAAAAATAGTTGAAATCTGAGGATAAGGAAAATCTACATGAGGATCTGCTCTAATAGATTTTCTAGCATAGAGAGTAAGATCTAATCGAGACCTTAGAATATTCTTAAATCCCCCATACTCTTTAATCCTCATCACAAGAGACCGTAATAATTCTGAAGTTGGAGTAGATAAAAAAACATCAGGATTATCATCTCTTACTATCCAATGAGTAAATCCATGCTGACCTAGTTTAAAAGTCTTCTTAGATGGATCTGTGATATTAGCATTATAATACCACTCAATATAAGAAGAAGTCAAATGCGACTGAATTTGATTTAAAGTATATGAAGATAAAAAATCATCAACTACTTTCATAGGTAGAATCAGGTTCTAAAGCAATATAATAAGTCAAATCATAATTCTGAGATGTAAATCTAGATAAAAGTTTAGAAGAAACTATAACATCATATGTACCAGGAATAATCTTTAAATTCTCTTCCTTAAAATTAAAAACAAATTCTTTATCTGTCTCACCCACCACAATAGAAAAATCATTAGAAGTATTATTCTTCTTATCTCTCGCCACTACCTTAATCATCACCCCATCTCCAATAGCTGAGATATCAGGCAACTGATAAATAGATGCTGCTTTCTTCAATTTCTCTAATTGTTGACTAGTAATAACAAAAGATACATCTTCCGAAGGCAAACTAATCTCTTTCTCTGGAGGAGAAACAATTACAGAAGGATCAGCAAAAAAATACTTAGAACGCATCTTTCCTTCCCTAATTAAAACATGCTCATCTTTAGCAAAATCTAATTCCGGATTTTGATGCAGGGAAAGACCATTAAGAAATTGATTAAGATCATAGATCCCAAAGTCTTTAGGAATATCTTCAGCAATAGTTGCTTCTGCAAGAATATTTTTCATTACACTAATGGTGCGTAATTTTTTTCCTTGCTTAAAAAGAATCGATTGATTAATAGAAGAAAAATTTTTCAGAAGAAGAATAGTTTTGTCAGAAAGTTTCATAACCACGGGTCGGAGTTTCATATGTTTGTCCACTGAAATAATATAACAGTAGGCAGTAATGCATTGCCTTTAATATATCACGTTTTGCTTGTCCTCTTTTATCATACCTACTCAAATATTTGATAGCATTAGATCTACAAAAAGACTCTGCATCACCAACTGACTGGATAAGGTCTAATGTCTGAACATTATTATTTTGGGAAGTATAATGTCCAGAATAAGTTGAGGCAATATAATCTTGAAGATCTTTAATACCTTTTTCCTCTTGATACTTTTTATAAACTGAACAATCTAAATCTGGTTCTGGTTTAGGTTTTTCTATTCTCTCCCACTCACTTTCACCTTCAAAAGTAATACTATCAAACCCATATAAACTATTGTCTATTCCACTAAAAATTAGACCATCTTCTCCACTAGAAAAATTAAAACTTACAGTATCTGCTGCAAGATAATTTCCAGTCTGAGAACGATCTGCACTTACATAATCATCTTTCATACCTTCCTCCTTAATTGGATAGGTTTCATCCATAGTGCCATTAAGTTCCTCATAAAGTAAGCTCCACGCATTGATCATTATAACACCTCCCTTAGCAGCTGTCCAGGCTCTCTAATAAACCATCCTGTTGCAATATATTTGGGGATGTCACCTGTCAAGAATCCTCCTCTATGTACATGAGTGTAGGTTGCAGGCCAAAAGAGTACAGTACCTGCCTTAGGTTGAAAAGAAATTTTCTGATGTAAGAAATCTGTAGCTCCCCCATTCTCCATAGGAATATTATTCAAATAAACCATCCATGCTACCACACGATCTCTATATAAAAACTCACTATCCTCATAATGCCAAACATGATAACCACCACCAGCAACTGTTCTTTGAATCATAGTAGTCCATGATGATATGGGATCATCACCCTGAGTTAATCCTTTATACACTTCTGTATACTTATCAAATGCTTTTCTAAGATAAGAATTAAAATCTCTTGCTAAATCTAGTTGAATAACTTCTAAACAAACCTGAAGATCATTTCTCGCAAAGTGACCCTCTTTCATCTTCTTATCACCGTCGCTAAAGACATGATCATTAGGACTGTGATGCATCCTTTCCCACTTACTAATACAATCAATAATACAATTACATAACGAAGTAGGTACTTCCTTATCCAAGATTCCTATATGATCCTCAATCTTCATTCTTCACCTCCTGCAAGTTGGACTGTCGCATCTACTTTATCATATAATTCCAGAAATGCCTGCTTGGTCTCATCATCAAATCTGTTTACACATACTCCAATTGATTTCATCTTATCCCCGAAAATAGAATAGGCACGAAGAATATGAATCAAACGCCTAGTGCTAATTATTTCATCAATACCACCATCATAAAAAGTCTTCCGAATAATATCACCCCAATCTACCAAACGCTTACAAAAATCTATATCTTCCACTCCTAATGTAGCAGCAACTTTCTTAAGGATCTTCGACTCTACTGAAGGTGCTGGATAATCTTGCTCAAAAGTTACAGGAAATCTCTCAAGAAATGCTTCATTAAGAACATTGGTCCCAATAAATCTTCCATCATCAGATCCTTTACCTTTTGTATTAGCAGTTGCCACTACATTAAATCCCTTTGCAGGAGAAACAAACCTACCAATCTTCTTGAGGAATATTCCTTTACCCTCAAGAATAGGTTGTAAGCAAAGTATCTTATTGGATGCTAAATCTATCTCGTCTAGAAGGAGGACAGCTCCCCTTTCCAGTGCTTCGATAACTGGTCCATTATGCCATACAGTGTTACCATCAATAAGGCGAAACCCACCAATAAGGTCATCTTCGTCTGTTTCGATTGTGATGTTGACACGAATCAGTTCCCTTCTAAGTTGGGCACAGGCTTGCTCGACCCCAAAGGTTTTTCCATTCCCAGAAAGACCCGTAATAAATGTAGGGTAGAACAAATTGGCTTTGAGAATGGCCTTAAGATCATTAAAAGGACCAAAGTTGATGAAGGTATCATCTTTCTGTGGAATAAGATTTTGTTCCAAAGAAGGCGTAACAGCAGGTGCCTGGTATGCTTTCTCTATACTATTTACCCTAGATGGACTTATTTGAAAATTCCACTTACCTCTACCTACTTTATATTGAGATATCTTATTGGTAATAGTTTGATAATTCCCACCATTCATTGTACACCATGCACGAATATCTGCCGCTACCACTTCATCCCCATAAAGGGATTGAAGAGAAGAAGCTATGTACTCAGCACTACCTGCCATTTTTTATTTCCAATTGAATTAATTATATACCCCAAACCCAAGAAAAAAATCCATAGTAGACAGTTTTTATATTGTCAAGAGAAGAACGAAACTAAAGTCAATCTAGAATCCACTAAGTTGGTTCCAAAGAAATCCTGTGCTCTGTGAATTCTTTTAGAATCAAATACAACAGTTCTATTAAACTTATTATTGACAATACAGGGATCTTTAAAATGAGAATTATATGCTTTCAGTTTTCTCTTAAACAAAAATCTTCTACTAAAATTTCTATTAGAAGAATAAAAAGACTTTTTAAATTCAAAATTTTTACTCAGAAGTTTTCTATCTGAAGATCTATAATTATTTACATGATCATAAATTTCAGTTCCACTATTAGAAGGAGGATCTAAAGTTAAAAAAGTAATAGATATCCCAGTAAATCCACTCTTATTATAATCAAAATGAGAAATACCAGTAATCCACGACTTATCTGTAAACTGAAAAGCAGCATAAAATATTTTAATATCTTTATTCAAAATATCTTTTATCCTCTTTTCTAATTGATATTCAACAGTAGATAGAGAAACCTGAGGACTAATAATAGAATTTAAATCACACCTATATCCAGGATATCTTAAATCTGATTTAAAATTAGATTCTAATGCTACCTTTCTAATCTTATAAGGATCTCTAAAAAAATTATCAATTATTGTAATCATTAACAGACTAATTCTACAAACTCATTTAATACCTTTTTATTTAATGCCTTTGCTTTAAGACTCTTAACAAAAGCACTCTTAATTTTAGCCTTAGATGCATCTTGTTCTACATCAAAAGAATCATCATTAAAAAGAGAAGAAGAACATAAAGCAAAATAAGAATGATATCCACTACTATTAATAGTATATGATTTATTTTTCTTTGCCTTTTTCATTGTACTATCCTCAATAGAAGGTTCATATCTTCTAATAAAGTTTCCAAAATCCCTACCAGATAGTAAACGAATACCAATAAAATTCATATGTGAAAAAGTTTGCTTAAGATCTTCTAAAAGAACCTCAGTAAATTCCCAATAATTATATTGAAACTGATAATTATATCCTGTATGGCGATTACGCAAATAAGTATGGATAGGACGAACATTACGACATCCAACATAGGGTTCTGATTCCCAATTACGTTGAACTACTTTATGATAAGGAATAGGATTTGCTTCACCATCACTTAAAATGACACAATGAACCTTTTGGATATTATTATCCTTTTGAAATTTAGGAAGGATAGAATGGAGAGAAATTAATGCTTCATTTAAAGGAGTTCCTCCCAAAGAAAACTGTCCTGGAATCATATAATCAGAATATCCATTATCTATACTGGATACAATTCTCCATAAAGATTGCATTTGAGATTCTAATACCTTCCTACTTACCTTACTAGTAAGAAAATTCATCAATGAAAACTCATCATTTACATATAATTTACCTTCTTCTCTTTTCATTCTAGGTAAAGGTGGTTCATCATGAAATTTCCACTGACTATAAGAATTAGTAAATGCATAAACCTCAAATGGAATTTGAACTTTACTACAAAACCAAACAAGATTATATAATTGTTTAAGTGTATCCTTTAAAACATGATGCATAGACCCTGACCAGTCTAAAACAAAAACTAATCCATGATTCTTACCATCTGGCAATATTGTCACTTTCTTAAAAAGATCTTCACTAAACTTATATGAATGAAGATTAACCATGTCTAGTATTCCAGTTTTAGAAACACTAGATCTAGCATAACTATCCGCAGATTTTCTACATTCAAATTCCTTTACAAGATAATTAACCTCTTTCTTTGCAGAAGTTTTAAATTCTTGATATTCTTCATCAACAAAACTAAAATCAACAATAACTTCATCACTTATAGGGAGCATCTGTTCTTCCCAACTTTGATTTAAAGCATCATGAATCTCACTATTAGATGCAATTAAACGAGAGAGATAAACCTCAGGAACTTCCACATAAACATTTTCCATCAAATTTCTTAAATCATTCAGTTGTTGAGCACCTTCTTGGAAAGCAACATCAGTAACAACCTGAGGTTCTTCAACCACACTTTCCTCTTTATTTTCACAATCCCCCAAAGATGACTCTTCTTTCACTTCCTCATCTTCATGAGGAAAATTCTCTTCCCCTAAAGAAGAACTTTCTACAGATATTTCTTCTTTAGGTTCTGCAATTTCTTGCTTACAATACTTATAAAGAATCTCTGCTGCATTTAAAGTATCATCAAAAGTTTCACATCTTTCAATTAAATTGACAATCTCCTTTTCACAAGTTGAAAAAGCCAAATCAAGGAAGTGACCCACCTTGAAATATAAATTACACCTATCAGCAAGATTAAGGGTAGTAAGATCTTCACCACCAATCCCAAAGAAATCATTTTCGTTTAACTCCTGATATCCATGATAAAAAGTTTTAGCAATGCCAGGATACTTACGCTTCATTAATTTTTCAATACGAGCATCCTCTACAACATTTACAAATTGAAGAGGAATTTCAAAATCCCATTTATTAGGAGTGAAAAGCGCATGTCCTACTTCATGACCTACTAACATATCATAAACTACAGTAGTTGCCTTTTTCCATAAAGGAAGAGTCAATACTCTAGTTTCAATATTAAATTGAGCAGTGGTCACATTTTTATGTTCTACTACAAGATCCTCAGTAGCCAATAATCTAGCCAAATGAGATTTAATTTCGTAGTTGATCATGTGTATTTTTTTCTACCTTCCCACAATACAACAAAACCTGGACAGATGCCCAGGTTGTAGACAGTTTTTTAATTGGATGTAGGACGTCCTAATGAACTAGTTCCTTTGGTAGCTTTACTAGAACTACCAGTTAGAGGAGTAGGCTTCTTGGGAACGGGTTTAACAGGTTTCTTCTTCTGCCCAAATAAAGCCTTACTTATACCAGTAGAAGGTCTCTTCCTGAAAGATGCTTTTCTTCCACCAACAGTTCCAGAAGTTGCTTGACGCATACCAGCAGTTCTAGCCTGATGTGCTGCTACTGAGGAAGCCTGCGCATCTTCAGAAAATTGAGAAAAACTTTTCATCTTCTACTACATTCTACTTATTATTTATTTAAACGAACCAATCCCCTCCTTTTCATCAGAGGGGATCTCGGTGGCAATCTCCTATTAAGAGTGTACGTGTTAATCTACAGTGAGGATGTGTCTACAGAATCTCCTTGCTTGATGGTCTACTATACCACATTCTGAAATGCACTGGAAATAATCGGATACTTGAGTATATTTTTCATCCATCGTCCTTTTTTCATCCCACTTCCAGCTGGCAAGCTCATTATGTGATACCAGATTGTGCATAATATACCTCCATTCACCTCACTATTATTTAGTCAGGAAATGCAAATATATGAAGTAGAATTAACAAAAATAAATGCCTACGAGTTTGTACCTACCCAATCTTTATATTCTTTTATTTGTTCTTCTGTCCAATCTTTCATATAATGTGGACCTAATGCACCACGCAATAAGTAAACACTAATACCATTAAATGATTTAACAGGTTTTGGGTTTTGTTTCATCCTTATACCTAAATATTATTTTTAAAACTGTGAGGGTAGGAGTCGAACCTACAAGTCCCGCCAGGAACATCAGTTAAACAGACTGACACGTTTACCAGTTTCGTCACCTCACAATGAATGCCCTATGAAAGGGCTGTCATTAAGCGTTGCATTCCTATCCCTCCACCACTTCTGGGGAAGAAATCAAACTCAAGGAACTCTTCAAGTTCTTTCTCAACTCTTTCCTTACCAAATAATCTGTAAAGTAGTATAGCATATTGTCCATCAGATATACTATGGAAGGTATCTCTCATTTGATCCTTGTCTGTGCTCCTCTCAGCACTGCCTATGGTTTCCATACCACCTAGGATCACATCAATCTTCTTACTGGTTCCATCATTATTTCTTGCCATGTTCCAAAAAGGTGATGTCCACTCAGGAAAATGAGTGATCATACCACGACCAATAGCAGATTCATGTCCATGATCCAACTCACGTACCTTATATTCATCCGACCATTCATCATACTTTTTAATCTTAACTGTGTCTAATGGTATTCCCAACCATTCACACAACTCTACTTCCATTTCTTCTAGTTCTTTAACACCTCCCTTCATTTCAAACTCAAACATGGGGAAGATTGTTTCATGTCTTCCTTCTACTGGGTTAGGTTCTGCTCTATATGAAGTAGAGACACAAAAAAATCCTTCTGT
>VTLG01008823.1_pt1 | contig 29973 bp, 9 predicted proteins | sample 4694571 | NCBI WGS metagenome assembly VTLG01 (sample SAMN12604809, study PRJNA352737) | marine metagenome | biome: ENVO:00000447; feature: ENVO:00000209|ENVO:00000569|ENVO:01000036; material: ENVO:00002151; isolation source: viral sequences binned using virsorter ...
CATCTGCACTTGACCACGTATGGGTACTAACATCAGTCTTGGCTTTACCAACATTGACTTTAATATTATTAGCATCTACCTTCTGTACACCAAGCCACTTATCGTAGAATGGATCAGTAGTACGAGGATAAGACTTAATATCAGTATCGCCATCTAGATCACAAGTAAACTTCAGAGACTCTTGTGTAAACTTAACTCTATCTCCATCCTCAAATGGATGACCAGCAATGGTCAAAGTCATATATCCAGTTAAAGGCTCATATGAACCTCCAGTTGGAGTGAACTGGTAAGTAGATAATCCTACCCATGTATGAGCAGTTGTATTAGTAGGAGTTGTTCCGTTTAATGCATTGATAGTAATATCATTTCCAGATACTGCATCAACAGGAACATCAGTTAAAGAAGAAATAAAACGTTCTACTGCTTCTTCTGAAATAAACTTATTATTAGCATTAAGTAGATTTACAGCATCCTGAGTTAAGTTAGGAACCTGTCCATAAGTACCCCTATCTAAAGTAATAGTCTCATATTGCTGAGGTGCAGTAGTATGAGGATGTCTTAAGATTGGTAGGTTACGGATAACCTTCAATGCATAATCCTTCGCATAATTAAATGCTTCTACATACCTATCTTGATTACTTGTAGTTACCTGAGTGATAAAGTAGTTGCAAGCATCATATACTCTGTCATTACCACCCCATTTAAGGTTGTGATATAAGGACTTCTGAAGGAAGTCAGTAATGTCATCAGTACAATTTGAAGTATTACCAGGAATATTATATCCACCATTAGCAGCAAGCATTCTCTTAACTGCTACTTCAGAAATCAACTCAGCATTATGAGCGAGAAGGTCTGCAGCATCAGCTTGCTTATTATTAGCTGGGAAACTATTTGGAGTTCTGTATGGCTTCCTTATATCAGTGAATGTACCATCTGTTCCAGTGGTAGCATTACTAATAGTGTTTTCACCTATATCTAATATAAAGGTTCTATGATCAACAATATCACTAACAGCCCACTTACCATTAATACCAGCAGTTCCACTACCAGCAATCGTTACATTAGCGGCAACACCAACATTAACTGTAATTGATGAAGCAGCATCTACAGCAGTAATTGGAATTGCAGTATTATATACTGGGTCAGAAGAACGAGGATATGTATGTGATGTATTATGATTATCTCTTGCACATGTAAAGCTTAATTTACCAGCACCAATAGTTACTGTATCTGCGGTAGTAAAGGTATGAGCCCCAATGGTCATTACCAATTCACCTGTTACAGAATTATATGTGGCACCAGTTACATTCTTCTGTACACTACCAGCAGTGATTGTGATAGCATTACTTGAAGTACCACCATTATAGATGTGATGGTGATTTCTAAATCCTCTAAAGAGGTTATGTCCTGTATTAACTTTGACTGTAAGTTTATTATAGTTAACAGTCCAAGTATCAATTGGATGAGCAAATGTATCAGCTAACGCATTAAACGTAGTAGATCCAATTGTTAAATTACTTGCTCTAGTAGCAGAATTCTCATGGAAGGATTTAACATATCCATATGCTTCTTCTGCAATAAACTCCTGGTTAATTTTAATAGACTCAGCAGCATCCCTAAACCTAGCAGTTTGAGAAATCTTAGTAAATCCATAAGGAGAGTTCCTTAGAGATGCTAGGACATAGTTACTAGATGATATAACCGCTTGGTTACCAGTTGGATTAAGGTTCGCATCAAATACACCAATCTGTGCTCTTACAACAAATTCTAATGCATAACCATCAGGACGTTCAATACGATGAGTAATATATTTACGACCATTAAGATCTTCAACGTTATCTAATATACTAACTGTAGATCCACTAGCAGTTGCAGTGTTAGTTGTTGATTGAATATCTGCTGCTTTAAGAACAAATGTAGCAGTTGTATTGGAACTATTGTACTTAGCAGTACCCATACCCAATTCAGTATTACCTGGAAGAGATGGAGTTCCAGCACCTGTAGCAAAAGTATCAATCTGATAAGTCTTACTTAATGCTTCTGAACCAGCTCCACTGAAGTTAAACTTAAGTCCACATTCTCCAAGTGAAACCCAATTAGCAAATAATGTACCAGTAAGTCCATTATCACAACCACTAATAGTAACTGTAACTTCACCACTTGCTAAAGACCAAGAAGTATTTGTAGAAGCACCAAAGTTAACTGCAGCACTTACAAAACCATATAACTCAACTTCCTGTCCAACTTCATAGTCATGGTAAGAAGTACCAGATAAAGTGAATTTGGGACCAAGATAAGACTGTTGTGTAGCTAATGAAGTATCAATCGTATTGATTGATAGAACTCTACTTGCTATCTCAAACCTTTGATAACCACTACCTGTACTAGTAAAGGTAAGAGTAACTGGATTATCAGCACCCTGAGCATCTTTTTGTACAGCGTTGGCAGCAGATGTAGCGAGTCTTATCCAATCAGTATTCTCTTTATAAACATAATAAGTAGTACCATCTACAAGACCAGCAATAGTGCCCATCTTGCTGGCACGATATACTATACCATCACCAGTTGCATACTGGTGCGTAGGAATATTAATACGATTACCTTCTGGCATAATCCGACCAGAGGTAAGTAGATGAAGATTAGTATTCGTAGATACTGCAGTGATATCTTTAATACCTGTAGTAGCTGTAATTGTTGTAGAATTAAGCCAGGTATCATAAAGTTCAATAGTGTTGGAATCAACAGCTCTTACGTAATAAAGCGTATCATCAGCAAGACCTGCTAGTACAGCAGCTTCATCCTTTTGATAATAAACTTGATCACCAGTCTTTAATAAATGACCAGTAATTGTAATTCTATTTGTAGTTAAGTTAACCTTAGTAGCATCAGCAGGGAAAGCTATAGTTTCTCTTTCTGAATTAATTGTATGCTGATAAATCTGATTAGAGATAGTCTCTAGTTCAGGTCTTAATGATTCAGCGTCAGAAACGTCAAATCTGTTAGATGGATTATTCTGTAAGTCAGTAACAATATTTGCTGCTACAGCATCATAGAATATTTTCTCAGCGTCCTGGAATACATCATTAACACCTGATGTAATTAAAATCTTAACACTACCAGTTGAGTATGGAGATCCAGCTGGACCAGTGAAAGTAATCTCTTGAATAGTACCTAATGTACCTGAAGATCCACCTTGTACAAAATAACCAACTTGTAGAGTTGTGTTATTACCTGTATGGTTTGTAAAGGTAATATTGAAGAGGTTATCACCACGGAATTTATCACCAGGAACAGCTGGGATTGTACCCAATTCTGGTTCGTAGTATAATCTTTGCTTATCGTCAAATACGAATGCATACTTCCAAGTATGAATTACAGTACTCTGTGGGTCTGAAGAGTTCTGAAGTGCGTCTCTAAGTACACAACCAGCAACGTATGTTTCGTTAGATGCCTTAAGAAGGTGACGGTCGGCATTCATCGGTCTGATGATAACACGACGTAAGTTGTCACCAATTAGAGAACAGTTTCTTGGAACTGAAATTGGGTTGTCTTCTAGATATTCACCACCAGATACGATCAGTGAAACGTATTCATCACTAGGATCTGGTTGAGCTTTCTGTAAACCATAAGCAATTTGTGCTGCTTTCTTAATAGTTTTTACAGGTCTTGCAGCAGATCGACCATCATTTAGATCACTACCAATAGTCTGAGAGACATATACACGTCCACCAGTGTCATTTGTAGCAACTTTATAAACAAAATCTGTAGTTGCGATACGCCTTGACTGGTCAGTCAGAGGTGGAGTATCAGCAGTTGGGTAAAATGTTTGACCGTATGTATCACTTGTTACGTCTGTATCTTCATAGTTAAACAGATTAGGCCCACGAAGATCCAACGCAGGGTTGATTATAGTCTGAATATCTAAGTTAACGACCTGTGCAGTGTCAGAAATGATAGAACGTGTCGTTCTGATTTGACCTTCTACATCAAGCTCGTACTGAGGATCGGTAGTATTAACACCAACACGAATATTATTTTGAGGATTTAAATTTAGAGTTAATGCATCTTTCTCATTAGCATCAACACCCACAGACATTTCTATGGATTCGTCACCTTGAATACTTAAAGATCTTACTCTCTTATATGCTAGAGTATTACCAGCAGTAATTACACCTAAGTTTGCACTTTGGAATGAAAGATTATCGTCGTCTACCTTTGTGACAGTGTAAGTACCATCAGTTTCACCACCAGAAGTGAAATCTAAGTATAACTTTTCACTACCAATAAATCCATGAGCAACTGAAAGAATATTAACTACACCTGCAACTGTTCTACTGTAAGTGGCATTTACCCAATTACCTGTAGGAGTTGATCCAGAAGCTTGTATTCTTTGCTGGTCTGAATTAATCTTAAGAGCCATTAGTTCCCAACTATTATGATACGACTGTAATATCTAAAATCCCAATCCACTTAACAATGGAATTGGTTGTCACTGACTTTACCTCAAATGTAAAGTATGGATCATTTCCTATCTGGAAAGCATCAGGAGTTACACTCCAATCTTCTTGTCCAGGAGGAGAATTTTTAATGATGTTCTCATATTGTGCTGTTATTGATGGAGTACCATCATTAGCAGTGTTAACGATAACATCAAATTTGGTAGCATAAACATATGAATTGTTGGTAGTCTCCTGCCCAAAAACTCTTGCCTTAATGAAAGAAACTCTATCAGCAGCTAGTGCAGCAGAGTTTGTTGATAGAGCAGTGGTACCATCCAATGTTAACTGTAAAGTATTATTGGCAGCATCAGTAACTCTTTTCATGAGATACTTGTCATGCGTTGCATCAGCGAAGTTATCACTGACCATGTGAATCGCAGAGACATTCTTAAGCTCGAAAGCTGTATTAATAATCTCGGTTTGACCTACTGAGAAGCCCCCAATGGATGAGAAATTCTTTACTGGCATGACTCTATATTACCTAAGGGTTATTTATACCTTGACTTTAGTAGTTGTATATCTACCCGTGAAGGATGTGGATGATGTAGCTGCAGATGATTTGTTTAAACTGATGTTCACGTTGTTGGCAGCAACAGAAACTGTAGCATCCATCAGATCATTATCTGAAGTGATGGAGTTAGTAACAGTAGCATGTGCAACTGTTCCAGCGGCACTACATACAGCGGTTACTTCAAACATCTGAACTTTACCATCATCACTTTCAATAGTAATTAGGGTCTTAGCACCTTTATATGCTGTCTTATCAAATGCTGTAATAGAAGCGTTAGATGCGAAAGAAGTCATCTGTCCACCTTCTACTCTACAATCATCAAGTTCTACGAAATCAGCAGTAGAATCAAATACTGTTAGATAACTTTCTGTGCCACCAGACCATCCTCTATTAATCTTCCACTTACATTCTGATGCATTAGCATCTAATGAGATGAATGCTTTAGCATCTAATCTAGTAATGTAATCCTGCAGAAGAACATCAGTACGAGAATATGGAGTAGTAGTACTTGCAAGTGTAGCAACTGGGAAAGTAACGTCATGGTCTGGAGTTGATCCACCAACTAAGTTACCTGTAATCTTAACTACTTCATTAACTTCATATTCTTTACCTGCAGCGTTGATAGTAACACCAGTAATGTTTCCACTACCATCAGTTACCACATCAAACGTAGCACCAGTACCTTCAATAGAACCAATAGATGCTACTCCAGTGTATGTCTGAGATGCACCATAATTTCCAGCAACAGATGTTATTGCTCCAATAGATGCTATAGCACCCTGAGTAGGAACACTCCTAAGTCTTAATCCACCAGTAATCTCAATATCTTTCTTAGCTCTTACCTTAAAGATTGATGTATTACTTGGTGTAGCAGTTATCTGAACATCAACAGGATCTTGACCAGCTGTAGTACCAGTAAGAACAAGAGTTCCTGGTACATCTACTAACTTAGAATTTCTAAGTATTATTCTTTCCTTATCAATAGCTAAGTTATTAGTACCTTCAGCAAAGAACTCAAATGTATCTTCATCAGCATTTGGAGATGACTCAGTTAATATGTAAGTATCTTGGTCAACGTCTCTAACACCACCAAGAGAAACGAAATCATTTCCGTTGTATCCCTCAAACTGTTGTTGAGTACTATTGAATCTAATAGCACCTGCTATCCTATCATTGGCAAGTGGACGTTCGTTTGTAGTACCAGCTGGTATAATAAGTGAACCAGTTGATTTAACATAAGCACTCTTACCGCCACCTGGTTTGAGGACAATACCTTGACCTTGTGTATCAGTAATAGTAATAGTGTTTCCAGAACCACCACCAATCGTAGCAGGGTTAAATGTTATTTCATCACCAACATGATAGTTGTGACCTTTAGCAGCAGCAGTTACTGTTGCCGCAGTAATAGCACCACCAGAGACAGTAACGTCAAAGGTTGCAGCAGTACCAATTCCAGTAGTTGCAGTGATAGTACATGCACTATAAGAACCATCAGTGTAACCTGTTCCTGTTCCAGTAATACCAACTGTTAATATTTCACCAAAGGAATTTGTTCCTCCAATATCTGCGTTCTCAATACTATTAACTTGGAACTTAAGCTTTTCATCAATTTTTAAAGTACCAGCAATTTCACTATTACCAGTTGCAGTATCAACAAAGAATTTCTTATTAGCAACATTACCGTCATTAACTTGGAACTCCCTATCAGCTGCACCAGTGATAACCATATCACCAGTTCCTTTTGGAGTAATGGTGACAGGTATATTAGTATCCTGACCAGAAGCAGTTAGTACAGCAGCGTTATTAAGCTGAAGTCCAGTGTTTGCATTACCAACAGTAAGAGTTTCAGCAGTAGAATCTACTTTAAAGAATGGAGCAGCATTACCTATAGTACTATCAGCGATGATATCACCAGCAGTCTGTATGCTACCTGCAGCAAATACATGCTTCTGAACTCCACCATGAGCAATACTAAACTCATCAGCAGCAGATCTGTATATACCAGTGGTAGGTTCTGCAGATAGAGCAATGGTTGGTGCAGCAGCAGTACCACCTGATTGAATAGTTAATCTTGAATTTTCAATAAAGTTATCTGTTCCATTAGCAGCAATGTTACCAGTGAATGTAGAAATTCCAGTAACACCAAAGGTTCCACCAACAGTAGCATTGGTTGATATGGTAGCATTACCTGATGCTTGAACATTAGTTGTTGTTAATGTATCATTAGACAGAACGCTTGTAGTAGTGGTTCCAATCGTTAACGTTCCTGTAGTAGAGAAGTTATAGTTTGCTGAGGATAATGAACCATCGCCAGCAATTGTTGTTATGGACGTAGTAACAATATCGTTTGCAACCATTGCAAAGTTACTACCAGCACCCATTCCACCGAATTGAAGTGTATCGAATACAACTGTCTGTCCACTAAAGAAACCAGAACCACCATTACCTTCTGCAATAGTAGCACTATCAGCATAACCAGCTTTTGTTACCGTAAATACAAATCCAGAACCAGATCCAGAATTACCAACATCAGCATCAGCAACAGAAAGTTGATCATTAACAGCATATCCAGATCCAGATGCCTGAATATCAGTTACACTGAAAATACCAGTATCGTTACCAGTAATTGTATATTGGAACCCAGTTCCACCACCAATAAGAGTATTCGATGAAGCTTCTAATACATCACCGACAGCATATCCATCTCCCTGCATACCAGTTGAGAAAGTAGCAGCAGTAACTGCACCACCTACAACAGTTATATCAAGTTGTGCACCAGATCCAGATTCACCAGCAGTACCAGTAGTAACATTGATTGTTGCATTCTCTGACATGGGACGACCATGTGAAGAACACTCATAATATGCAGTTGCACCAATGGTTGCACCAGGCTTACATATAATATCAACATATGCACCAGCATTACCTGGAGTACCATATGAGAAGATTGCCCACTCAGACGTAGCAGCAGTAGATGTTGCATCAAGAACCAATGGATGACCTGCAACAGTGGAATCAGACATATCAAAGCGATATGTATTACCCCTAATCATGGTCAAGTCTGGAGCTTCAGCAGCACCTGATCCAGTGTTAATGAAATATCTATTAATATCTTCAGGAAGACCACTAGTAGTTAAACTACCACCACTAGTAAAGTTAACTACTTCTGCAGCTTGATATACTCCAGAAGTTACGGTTACATAAACAAAACTGTCAATACCTGGAGTTGCATTACCAACATCGGTTACAGTACCAGTTGCTCCAGATGTTGCACCCGTCGCAGTATCACCAACATTTACAGTTCCTGTAATTCCACTAGTAACACAAGGAATTTTATGTCTTGCAGCAACTGTAACTGGCCAAGTAGCAGCTCTATTGACGTTAACTACATCAATCTGATTATATTCTGATGCGGTATATCCACTACCACCAGTAATTGTTCCGAAAAGTCCTCTGACTGTAAAGGTTGCAGCAGCATCACTACCACTACCACCAGTGAATGTAACGTTTGCATATGTACCAGCAACGTATCCAGATCCAGCAGCAGTAATATTACCACCAACAGGCAATATATTAATACCTGCAGTAGCACCAGTTCCAGATCCACCACTAACAACTACAGTTGGTGTTGATGAATATCCTTCACCAGCTTGTGTTAAAGTTATAGAACCTACTTGTCCAAGTTCAGTATCTAATGTTGCAGATGCAACAGCATCATTTAGTGGAGTTCCACCACCAGTAAAACTAATTTGTGGTACAGTTGAATAACCATATCCACCATTGGTTAATGTAATAGAACCAACAGCATAAGTTAGGTTTGCAACTGTTGCAGCTGCTCCAGATCCAGTAGTGTCATTGGCATCATTGGTAAATGTTAATGTTGGTATACTTGCATATACACCATCACCTGTAGTACTGACAGAAGTAATATCAGTACCAAGAGTAATAGTAAATGTAGCATCTGTGACTCCACCACCAGTCTCACTCATTGTAAGAGTTGGAGATGAACCAATTGTATATCCTGATCCTCTATCAGATATGGCAACCGCTGTAATAGCACCAGCAGATACAGTCACTGCACCAGCAACAGCAGTGAATCCTCTGATAATGTGCATCTCCTGAGCACCAGTAGCAGTCAAAGCTATTGGTGCACCACCTGAAGTTGCAGCAAGTTGAATAGTAAAGGTTGTTGTATTTCTGTTTACAATGTAATATGTTGTACCGCTTGTAAGGTTAGTTAAGTCACTATTACCATTATTGTCATATATTACCTTATCACCATTCCTAAAGTTGTTGGTGGTATATGTAATTGCATTATTTGCAATAGCAATATTAGCATCAAACTCCCTATCAGGAGGAGCAGTAAATGTTCCTGTAGGTGTTGAATATCCAGCACCACCAGAAGCAACAGCAATTATACCAACATCACCAGTATCACCCATAGATGCGATAAATGCTGTTGTTCCTGTTACTGGGGTTAGGTTGGCAGTTACAGTTGGGTTGTGTGTATATAACGATCCACCATTAGTAATATTAATAGTACCTATCGCACCATTTGCAGCCAGAGTTGCAGTTGCAGTTGCAACCTGATCTGGGTTTGATAGAATCTGAGCAGAATAGGAACCTGGAGTATATCCAGTACCTTCGTTAGTTATAGTAAGACCAGTTCCAGTATCATTTAGAGACTTTTTATTAACACCAAAGTTTCTATTAGAGAAGATACCATAAGAGGAGAAACCTGCCTGAGAATAGGTACCAACTGTAAATGCACAAGAAGAGTTACCAGTACCTAAGATAGATGCTAGTCTGTTAGAGTCAAAGTAAATATTTTCTGGACAAACTACCTGACCATTAAGTGTAATATCTTCGTCACCAGCAGGGTCAAGGATGATCTTACCAGCAGTAGATGTTAGACTGTTACCTGCTAATCGTAAGTTACCTGTTTCAACGTATGCAGGATAGATGTTTGTAGTACCAGTTCCATCAGTTAAAGTAATATTTGCAGCAGATTGAGCAGTAGATGTTGCTTCAAACTGAACATTTCCTGTTTGTTGATCAACTGTAAATGCAGTACCTACTCTAAAATCACCCTTATGGTCAGTTGAAGAATAGAATACTTTACCATTATTGAGTTCTTCTACTTCGTTAGCTTGAACTGCAAGTGATGGGTCATTAGTATAGTCAGCACCAGAACCAACATACGCAAATTGATGCGCTGTTAAATTAAGTTTAGTACCAGCACCATCTGCAACAGCACCTTTAGTACCATAAACGTTTGTGGATGAAAGGGCACGTACTTCACAACCAAACGCAGAATAGTCAGCAGTGACTACAGAAGTAGCAGAATCACCACCATTAGAACGAACGTCACTAGTACCACCAGACTCATCTGTAAAGGTAGTAGAAGCATCTGTACCGTTGGCATGTAATAATAATACAGTATTGTTATCTGAAGTATACTCACTTGTTGTGGGAGTAAATGCAGCAGTGAAACGAGCAGCACCCTTACTAAATCTTACTTCATCAATCCAACCATTAAATGCTTCAGCAGGAGCACTGGTATCATAGTTTGAACCAATTGCTACTGGTTTAGTAGATCCATAATCATTAGTATCAGCACCAGTTGCTAATTCTGCTCCATCAAGGAATAATTTTGTTGTACCAGCATTTCTTGCAACAGCAACATGATACCAAGTACCAATAGCTAAAGTACCACCAGTAAGTGTAGATGAGTTACCGACACCATAATGAAGTGCAGTACCATTTAAATAAAGCTTTCCTGCAGTATCTGTAGCAGAAGCATCTCTAAGATCAAATATATGCTGTATGCCAGTTACGCTATTAGGACGTATAAATGCTTCAAGACAGAAGTTTGTAGTACCAAGTCCAAAGTCCTCACCAGTTGGTACCATCAAATTATCTTGAGTACCATCAAATAAGAAGGATGCAGTACCAAATTTCTTTTGTGCAGTATCTATCTGTGTGTCACCAAACCTACTTAATACCTTTACTGGTTTGAGTGCAGTTGTGAATATACCAGTTCCCTTACCACTAATATAGATATAAGTTCCATCATTACTATCAATAACTCCACGTCCTACTGCCTTCTTGTAAGTTACATTACTAGCAGAGATCGTACCGCTAGCTGCATCAGTATAAGTGAAAGTATTAGCATCTACTACAGTTACTTGATAGAAATTATCTGTGGCACCACCACTAATATGGTCTGCATAGATGTAATCATTACTTGCTAAACCATGACCAGTTCTTGTTAAAGTAACTGTGGTTCCAGAACGAACATATGTACCAGACTGGAATCCATCTTCCAACTGATAAACTATCTCTGCAGCAGAGAATGTTCCACTAGTACCACCAAGTTTTAAACGAGTTTTACCAGCACCATACTTACCTGTTGCACCCTGAAGACCTTTAATACCTTCAGCAGCAAAGTAAATAAATCCATTTAACCACTCAACACGAACACCATTAGTACAAAGTATACCAATAGAGTTTGGAACTATGAAAGTACATTCATTAAAGAGTACAGCAGCATGTTGTGAAGCAGCATTAATCTGAGCACCATCTAACTTAGCACCACGTCCAGCATCTCCTTGAGAAAAACCATAAGGATCAGAACCAGAAGTTACACTACCTTTAGTAGATACAGTAACTCTTTCAACATATGGACTTCTATCTGAATTTAATGAAGAGACAAGTTCAAACGCATATCCATCATCATTACCACTATCATAGTAAAAATCTTTAATAGTCAAGTCGGAGACATGACAATCCCCTGAAAGCTTAAAAGCAGTATTACTTTGAGTTCCACTTGTAGGTTTAACTGATGTTGCACGTAAGTTAGTACCACGTAAAGTAACCCCATCAGGAACTGTCATGGGGAAGACTTCTTGATATTCTCCTGGAGATACTAAAATACTGTCACCAGAGGTAGCAGTAGAAAGTGCTTTAGTTATTGTTAAAAACGCAGTATCTGGATGCTTACCACCAGCACCAGAGTTTCCTAATGTAGTAGTATCAGCACCATTCTTCGAGACATAGTAAGTGCTACCAGGACCATTTGTAATGTCCGTGGCAAGCATTGCAGTAGTAACCTCACCTGTATTAGGTTTTTGGTTTGCAATTTCGACTATTGCTGCACCATTTCTGGCGTATAGTTTTTGATCGGCTATATTTACCGCAACTTCCCCGTCTTCTAAATTAGAAGTCGTCGGGACGGTTGTCGCTGTTGTCGATCTCTTGAGCTTGATTCTCGTTGCCATCTGTTATAGCATCACTAGTTTTTTGTTCGGTTATACTATTTAACTGAGTTTGCAGATCTTGAATCTGCGCTTCCAGCATCACATTAACAAGGGTCAACTCAGATACTTTTTTTTGTAATGTAGCAATAACAATTTGTCCGTTCATTTAGAAAGTTCCACCATCTATTGTGTTTGTCCATACAGGAACACCACCACTAGTTACTGTCAATACCTGATAAGATTCAGTTACGTCAGGAGCAGATCCAGGAGTAGACATGTTAGCCGCTCCAGTTACCTGCAAAGCATTTGCAGCGTTACCATAAACGATACCATTTTGAGTGAATGTACCAGCACCAGTACCACCATATTGTACTTCAAGGTCGTTATCTAATTCAAGATCACCAATAAGAACAGTACCACGGTTTCCAGTTACACCAAAAACAGTACCTGTGTCAGTTGCTTCCTCAATGAAAGTCCAAGCACCAGCACCATCGTTACCACCTGTACGGTCATAACCAAAGAAACCAAACTTATTAGTTCCAGATGCATTGTAGTGTACTTTAACACCACGATCCATTGCATCATCAGCACCTCTAACAGTAACTAATGTAGCACCTACAACTTGGTCAGCAGTAATTGCTGCACTTAATGTAAGTGTTTTTGTACCTGTATTGATAGAAGCGATTGTTGTACCACCAGGAATACCAGTACCAGTTACTGAATCACCAGCTTGTAACTGTTCTACAGCATCAACCTGAACATCAACTGTTGCATTACCTGCGAAGGTAGCAAGAGTTTTAACTGTAACAGGTGTAGTAGGATCACCCAATTCAATGGTAGGATCGTTAACACTCATTGAAGCAGAGTTAACAGTCGTTGTAGTACCATCAATTTGAAGGTCACCTTTAATTATGACCAAACCATCAGCGTCTCCACCTGCAGGATATGGGTCAATAATCAATTCTTGTATACTATTAATAGTGGAAAGTGTATTTCCATCTAACTTCAGATTGTCAATTTCAATTTGACCAGTCTGAGATGTATTACCAGTAATGTTTGTTAGACCATTAAAGGTAACTTGGTTTTGGAAGGTTGTAGTTGCATTAACTGTTAATGTATCAGTATTTGCAGTACCCAATGTTGTGTTGTCATCAACCTTAAAGTCTTTAACCCATGCAGTTGCACCAACACCAATACCACCAGCAAAGGTTACAGCTGCAGTTGCTACGTTGGAAGCATCAGTTGTATCTGCATAGTTTGCAGTAACACCAACAGCATAGTTCCAGTCAGCACCTTCAACCTGTACTTTATCAGAGGTTGTCTCATCATAATATATGGAAGCATCCTTTGTATTACCGAAGTGAAGCTTCATGTCATCAGCGATACGCAAGTCGGGGGTTCCTGCAACACGCTTGATGTCTACAACAGCATCAGAATCATTGAATACAAACTCTACATCACCTGTAGTTCCAAATTCTAGTTCCTGACCATCTTCAATTACCAGTTTACCTGTGCCATTTGCACGGAAGATAAGGTCAGCATCAGTAGTAGAAGTAGTAATGACGTTAGCATTTAAGTTAATGTCATCAACATTCCAAGTATCTACCTTTGAGTTACTGTCTACAATAACAGCAGAAGCAGCAGTTAGAGTTCCATGAACATGATCCAGCATGTCCGTGAAATATCTACCACCAACTACCTGAGCAGCACTACTATTATCACCAACGAATAAACGGTCACCCGAATTCGCTTGTGTACCAGAACCACCAGTAGTTACGGCTAATTCACCGTATGTAATGGTTCCTGGTGCAGTTGTTCCAGTACTCCTCTTAATGAGAATATTTGATGCCATCAGAAGCTACCCCCGTTGATAGTGATGTCGTTTAAAATGTTTGTTGGTACAAATTTTGTGTCTGCAGCAGAATAAACTAGCACTGCACCATTTGCTAGTCCTCCTTGAGAAGTGTCTGTTAAATCTACATCGGACATTCCTCCGATAGTACCGCCGCCACCACCAGTAGCGACTCTAGTTACTCTGGGGACCGATTGGTCTCCAAATCTAAGTCTTGCCATTAGACAGTTACCCCCTCAAGTACGCTGACAGATCCTTCCAGAACTCTGGATTTTATACCAGAAGTTGCTGTAATAACAACATCATATACGTAACGACCACTCTTCATCGCGGCAGTTTGGGCATTCGTTAGAGACAATTGTATTTGTCCAGCAGTAGCAGGAGATAAAATCGCTGCTGTTACTGTAGTAGAAGAACTACTTGTATAGTGTTTCTTTATCTTACAAGCAACTGTATATCCAGTCAGATTGAATACTGTCCCATTATCGTTTTCAATGGTGAAATCGATAATAAAGTCAGAACCTTGATAGATTAACAGGTTGGATACAGCAGAAGCCATTCTCTAATAGAATCCTAAGTATTATTTAGCTTAACTCTATTTATCCGCTTTCTCAACCAAAGTTTTCACAAGTGCCTTAAGCTCTGCTACTTCACCTTTTAACGTAGCCATTTCCTCGTTCTTTCTCTTTGTTTCCCTACGAGCTCTCTTATATGCTTCATATGCAGCAACATCAGTATTGATTATTGCATTAGAAGAAGGATCCCTACCAAGTTGATTATGACCATCAACAGGGATTAGTTCAATTATATCTCTATCCATTACGCAAGTGCTATTGCTCTAAAGTCCTTAACCCTAGGTATGTATGGTTGATTGAAACCAAGAAGACTAATCTTAATCTGGAATGCATCAAAATCAGGAGTTTCTTCTACAGTATATTCATAATCAGTAAATGTGATTAGATCATTCTGTGGAATTAGCTTTCCGTTATCTGGAACACCAGTAGCGTTAAAGAAGTCAAATGGTAAATCATCAAGATTACCAGCATAACCAACTGGAACTAACTTATACATCACTACGATCTTAGATGAATCGAATGTGTTAGCAGCAAGCATAACCTTAAGTCCACTAGCACTCTTCTCTAATCTTGCAACCTTAGTAATGTAGTTACCAGCACATTCTCCACCAACACCTGTAGTTGGAGTAATATTATTATATACGTTTGAAGTTGTAATGATTGCACATTGAGTTAAGTCAACAACTGGAGAAAGGTGAGACACTTCAGAACTCATATCCAATTCCATAGTGAATGACTTGGCACTACTCATTCTATTAATTTCATTCAACTGGTTAGCAATAACCTTAGTGGATGGGAAGTAATTCTCCTCACCAATTGTAATGTCATTGTAAACTGTATCCTTAACAAATGAAGTCTCTGCAGTATTTCCAGCTGGGAAAGGTCCACAAGAAGTGCCACTAGTACCAAGAACTCTAGCAACAATACTAGTCTTAGGTTCTACCTGACTTTGAACTTGTGGTGTAAGAACATCCCAAGGAATATTCTGAGATACCAGTATATTTGTTCCACCAGAGTTAATACTCTTACCAGCATTCTTATTAGTAATCTTCAAGTTATAAGAATGTGGACTGTTGATCGAAATAACACCACCAGTTGTACTGTTATGGGTTGTATTAATCAATGTTAGAGGAATACCGCATAGGTTATAACATTCAACTACTGCATTATCAGCATGTGCTAATCCAGTTCCAGAACCTGCAGCTCCACTATATGCTCTACCTGCAGAGTTAATAGTAATAACATTACCAGCAATACCTTCGTATGCAATGATTTCATCACCACTTCCATCCTCTTGGGTACCAAGTATCCTAAGGAATCCTAAATTGGAACTACCTACTGAAGATCCACCAATAGTTGTGTGGAAATTACTTGCATCATCTACAGTCAATGAAAGTCCTGTAGTTGTTAAACCAGCAGCCATATTGACCTTAGTAGGTGCAATCTCTGAGGTTACTCCACTCATCTCAACATAGTTAAGACCAGATTGCATACCATGATTACTATGGAACACTCTAACCTGATCACTACCAGATGTTGTCTGTAGTGAATTAGGTCCAAGGTTCAAATAACCACCATTTCCTTCTCCAAGCTGTGCATTCTCAAGAATAAGTCTTGAAGGTGATGCCGTGGATGGAAGAGTGAATTCTGCTCTATAGATCTTAAACATAAGATCTTCATACTGAGAAGGTGTCCAAGTAGATGCGTTCTGTGACTTGAATAGTACACCAATATATGGCTGTTCAGATATCTTCTCACCAGCATGTGCAGCATCGATAGCATCCTTACCAAGTAATGAGATGAATACCTTATACTGGTTAGAGTCTGAGGTCAATACAATAGCATGTTCCTTTCTATGTGGAATGTATACAGGAGCTTGGAATGTAAACGTGGTTGGTTTAGAAGCATCTGCAGATGTAAATACGTCCTCAGGATCTTTAATTACTTTAGAGAATGGTAAAATAGTCTGTGTTGGAGTACCATTTTCAACAGTTCTAACATCCAATGAAACAGGAATTTCTGCATCCTTAGTGAAGAAGAATATATCAATCTTAGTGAGGAATACTCCACCTTCAAGATTTGAATCTTCAACAAGGAAAGTCTGAGCAAGAGGGTCAACCCATCTAGTCTCTTCTGTTGTAGACTGACTTGAGCTAGTTAATGTCCTAGCATCCTTCATGTCTTCGGAAGTTACCCTAGCATTTCTTACAGATATAAGTGTTTCTTGCTGTGTCTGTAAGATACCAGAAGCTGTAAATTCTGCTTCACCACTAGAATCAGATACACCAACAACCTTACTATCAGTAGAATCATCACTAAGTCTGAATAGTTTAGTACCAGTCTTAAACTTCAAGTTGCCATCAACATTAGGAGCATCAATAAAGAATGATCCTCTAAGATTACCTTTCTTATCGGTAATTAAATCCTTATTAGAAACTTTAGCAACAGCACCAGATGTTTCTCCAACAATATAATCATTAATCTTTGGAGATCCATAATAAGTACCCTTTGCTTGATCTGCTAAAGACTTAGTATCAATATTAACGAAAGATAGATTAGACTTATAATCACTAATACTTGTAATATCTGTACCGTCTAATGGTTGAATAGAATACTCATCATTAGGAGCTGCTACTCTTCCCTTAAATCTAAACTTACCATTTCCTTTCTTAACATGAATAGTTTCTCCAATCTGGAAAGGAATACTATTTGTTTGAGAATCACTGCTAGGATCTTTAATAAGACCAATAACTTTTGGAGTAATAAGCTTCTTAGGAATTGCAATTCCATCAAAGAAAGCATAGAACTTAGTTCTTGGCTTTAACTTCTTACAATCGAATTGAATATTCCTAGAGCGCATCCACTGTATATGTTCAACAGAAACAACTCTACTTCCTAAAGATTGCTGTTCAATAACTGGAGTTACTCTATATCTAATACCAGTTCTAGTCTGTCTGGTTGTAGTAGTTCTAGTTGTAGTAACAGTTCTTCTCTGTTGGAATCTACCTTTACCATGTCCTCTCCAACCACCACGATCAATACCTGTTATTGCAGTTCCTGTCCAAGTAGTTTTCCATGCATTCCAATGAATAGGTGAGAAACCATTCTGATCAGCATTATATTCTCTAACAGTTGTCATGAAGTTTCCTTCTACAACTGGTCCTTTAATAGGACTAAGTGTTTTAGTATCTACCCAGTTATCAGTTTCTGGATATAATGCTATGTCACCAGTATATGTAAATACGTTAAATGGGTTAACGTTTTCCACAGCTGATGCATATGGCTGATCAATAAGAACAGTAGATGCATATGGAAGTGTTATAATATCGTCAGTTTGTGTTACATTAGTGGATGATGTACCATATGTTAATGGAACCTGTGTTGTATAGTGAGCTGGTCTCAATTGACCTTCTTCAAAATCAACTGATACTCTATAATCAACATGTAAAGTATCACTAGTAGAAAGACTAGCAAAGTTGTCTACAATAAATCCATTCTTATATCTGCTAAGACCACTAGTATCTCTGATCTCCATACTTGCGGTTTCACCCTCAAGTAATGAAAGTTGAGTGTAGTACTCAAGTGTCTTAATTCTATCTTCAAGTACTTGAATATCTCGGAATGTATATCTCTTATAATTCGTCTCTACAATAGTAATATCATCATCAATATCAAAGATATATGGCTTCAATTCCACTGTTGCCAATAACATTGCATCATCAATATCATCAGGAGCATCAGGATCAGTAGAAGGAGCACCATTAACTACCTGTACCACACCATCCTTACTCATAAAGACCTTATCTTGCCTTCCAAGATAATATTGAAGACTTAGAATAGTAGTATCACCAACTCCTGGTAAACCAGTTAAGTTACCAGTAAATGCTCTATTATCAAAGTCAAGATACTTAGTAGCACTTAATGTCCATGGAGAAGCAACAGAACCAGATCCACTGAGCTGTGAAGCTACAATAGGTCTAAAGTCAATTAAATCTCTTAGTGGTACATTATCATAATCAGGAATAATCTTATACTCAGAAGCAGGATATGAGTCTACTGTATATGGATTAATACCAGCAGTAGTGAGGAAGCGATCAAGAATTACAAAAAGTCTATGTGTCGGTGCTGTATAACCAGCCTTTCTAACAATAGTTGAATAATCATAGTATTGATCTCTCTGACCATCATCAAGGTCAAAGCTATCAGTTACATCAGTTGATCCAGTATTATTACTACCAGCAACAATCTTAAGAGTAGCATTTGGTCCAGTGATAGTCTCACCATCAGTGAACTTATCATCTTCTACTGGAAGATAATAAACATAGTTACTTGTAGTAGAAACTACTCTTGCCCTAGATCCTGAATCATCTCCAGTAATAATTTCATCTACTGATACAGTACCAAGTAAGTTTGTATACTGGAAATTAGGAATTATTGGATCATTATCATCTTCTGATTCAAGAATTGCTTTAATCTTGAATACATCACCAGTACCAAGAGCAATGCGATCATCATCTACTCTATATCCATTACCTGTAGTAGCTGTAGTTAAACCATTAGGACTACCACTTACAGTTGTTCTATCCAACTTGAGAATTCTCATAGTCTCAGTTGTCTTGGCTTTTGCAGATCTATTAGAACTGTATACTGTTACAGTAACATCAATAGTACCATTACCACCACCAAGAAGACCTGAAAGTGCAACACTCTGAGTATTTTGTGAAGGGGATCCTGTAGTAAAATCACCTTCTTCTAGAATATCACCATCACCTGTACCAGATGTGACACTGACTATAAAGTCACCACCATCATCAGCATCCCTAATTGTCAAACCTGATCCTACATCAACAGTAGCAGCACCACTAGTTACAGATATGTTTGTAAGAGTAGTTCTAAAGTATCCTGCAGGGTTCTGAGTATTGTTATTATTTGTATTCTTTAATGCTTCATATCCAAGAGGTGTCAATAGTAGCCTATTAGTTGCTTCCTTAACCTCTGGACGTGTTCTAACTACAGGACTGGTAAGTGCACCATTAGCAATATTATGTGGTCCTAAGCTTGTAATATTGAAATTATATGCATCAGTAACAGCACTAACTGTTGCTTTCTGAGGTAAATTGTTATTTGAGAACTCAACAACATCACCTGGTTTCAACTGTGTATTAAAGTTAGAAAGGGTTGCTGTAATAGTACCTGTAGCACCTGCACCAGTACCAGATACAGTAGACAGAATAGGACCAGAACCAGGTAATGCTACCTTAACATCTAATACAGAATCAGCAGTACCACCACCTGAATTGAATGCATATGATTTTACATCACTAAAACTATAATTTTTAGTTCCACTTGATGCAATAGTACCATGAGTAGCACCACCACTATTATTAACTTTTAGGACTTCTCCATCCTGGAAAGTACCATTAGTCTGGTAAAGATATCCAGTAGTACCAGAACCTGATTGTACGAAACCTGTTGCCCCTGACGTTGCTCCATAGAGCCTCCTACCATTTGTCCAAGTAGCACTACCAGTGCAAATAATTTGTGTATATAATTGAGTATCTGAAAGATTTGCTCTATAAAGAGTAGTCTGGTTATTCTTTGTACCAGATTCATAAGAGAAATTAAGTACTCTTGTTTTACCTATAACAGTACCAGCAGGAGTTCCTGGTGTAGTTGTTACAGTATCTCTGAGTTCAATAGTTTCATATAACGAAGGCATTTGGTGCTGATTCGTCATAAAGACGTAATTACCAAAGCTTGATGTAATAGACTGATTAGTAACAGTATCAAAAGTTCTTGGCTTAACTACATCCTTATAAGTTGTAGATAGTCTTTCTGTTCTATATCCAGAAATATATGCAGAACCACCAGATAATTGAATAGCTATATTATCTTCACTAGCCGTATTACCGTCACTAGTAGTAGTCCCTTCCGCATATACACCATTATTAAATCCATCATCAAGATTTTCTCTTGCATCTACAGAGAACTTCTTAACATAATAGTTTCCAGATTCTTCTTTAGTTCTAGTAGCGAGGATATCATTAATAAATCCAAGATCACTACGTTCTACTTTCTTCTGAATCTTACCAGTATTAGTTCTAAGAAGTTCAATAAAGTCAGCAGCATTAGGATCTGATGGTAACTTCTTAACTAAAGTTAAATTAACTTTAAACCTATCAGCACCTGGAGCTGAGAAGTTTGTACTACCAATTGCATTATCGTAGAGAGATGCATCTTCATCAGCAGTAATAATTCTTTCTTCTACTTTTAAACCAACTTTATATGATGGATTAGTACCATACTGATCTAAGATAAGGATCTGTTCTGTTACAGGAACAAAATATCCTCTAACATAGTATACACCAGCACCAATATTAGCAGTTGAACCCCTATCATTTGAAGAAGAGTTTAAGAGCTGTGCAATAGGCGTTCCAGCAGCAATAGTTGTAGAGGCGTAAGTAATATCACTTTCACAAGTAAAAGTTTCACCGTCAGTGAACGTAGTCGTGACATTATCGTCTGCCTTTTGTAAGTAATTTAAGTAGAATGTTATTTGATTCTTAGTTGATGTTGTAGCAGAGATTGAGAATAATATTCTTGCTCGTACTCCAGAAGTGGATCCTTTAATGACCAATCCATCAAGAGCAGCTCTGTATAATTCTACATCTAAGTTAAGATAAGTATTTTGTATAAGGACACATGGTACATCATTGTTCAATGTAATTCCACCAGGAACTACCATAGAACCTTCTTTATACACACCCTGACCAAATGTGTCTATCTGATTTTGCAGTACACTCTGCAAAGTAGTAAGTTCTCTAGCCTGGACAGGATACCCTGGCTTAAACAATACTTTTAGGAAGCCCTTATTCTGATCAAAATCGTCGTAATAAGGAGCTATGTTCAGGTTTGTATTCTGTGCCATTTAGAATTCAATTACTACTTTGAGCTCTTCGTTCTGATCAGCAGATCTTGTGATCGGAATCCTGTTATCGATATAAAGCATTTCACCTGAGTTTAATTCAATCTCTTCATTGGCATACCCAATGACGAAAGAAAGACCCAACTCATACACAGAAACACCAATTGTAATCTGTGATAGTGGAACAGAAGATGTTCCAAATGTCGCATCAGGAGTTGCTGTATAAGCATTTACTGATGATGTAATCTGATTAGATCCAGAGAATGCGACTATATTCCCAGAAACTACACCATCGGCAGAGTCCTGATAATATTTCAATACTTTTGTTGTAGAATTATAGGAAACTACAAATCCTTTTGCACCTGTTGTTGTCTGAGTAATAGTCTCACCAGGAGCAAAATTGCCACTAGGAGTACCTGTACCAGACTGAGGGAAGATCATTGCCTTTACAGCAGATCTAGTATTCTGACTACACACTGTTGTAGTATTGTAATCATAAGGGTTCAATACAAGACCAACCCTTCTGTAGGATAGGTCATTAGGGAAATCAACAAATGCACTAGTAGTTTCTAGCTTACTAGTAAACATTAAACGATAAGAACCTAACTCTCTTACAGCATCCGCACCATGACCGTTATTAGGCGGTAATATAACATCAAGATTTGCACCTGTACCATTACCAATATTAGTAATGAGTGCAACATCAATAGTACCAAAACTATATCCAGCACCAGCCTGAGTTATAGTAACTGCAGAAACAGAACCAGAAACAACTGTTACTGTACAAAGTGCTTGTGTACCACCATTAATTTCCCAGTCTCCACGAATAGGAACATTGGTATAAGTACCATTGTTATATCCAGCACCAGCTGCTTCAACAACAACTGTATCAACTGAACCTGGGTTTGCAGCGGATTTCACGAGAGTATTCGATAAAACAGGAATAAACTCAGATGTAACAAACTTTAGAATGTTGTCAGCATCAATGGTATACATGTACTTCCAACGATAGGAGTACACACCAGGACTATCTGAAGTTTCAATGATAGTTGTCGATGTACCAGTTGGTTCTACCAAAGAAGGTCTTCCTCTTGGATAGTCTGGATCCTGACCATTGTACAAACATTTGTACACATTAAAGTCAGAGTTCATAACATAGAAGTTACTATCATAAAGTCGAGAAGCACCATTAGCAGTTGTCTTTGTTGGTGCATAATCAGGCTTGTACATTGAATATGTACGACCAACTCCACCAGTTGTCTTAGTGGGGTCAACCCAATCAACCCTAGGTACTACCAATGCAGTATCAGATATGTCAACACGCTTAAAGGCGACAGAATCCTGATAAGTATTTCTTGCATACTCAAAACTATCGATAGGTTCACCTACTGGTGGAACATCAGATGATCCCCAAGTTTTCGCCCTACCGACGAACATATACACCTTATTTGCGCTAGTCAGAGTATTTCTGAAGCTCTCGGCAGCGTATATTCTAAATTTGTCAGTGACTAATGCCATGCCTTATAAGCTTTATTGGTTATTTATAATGATCTCAGACGAACTTCTGGCAGAAGCGAGACGTTTCCGCTAGTTGTGCGCGAGAATGGATATTGAACTGTGAATGTATTAGATGCAGTGACTGTTACCTTGTAAGTACCATCAAAACCATCACCACTAGTGTGATCTAAGTAAAACTCCATTCCAGTAACATAATTATGAGCACCTGATGTAGTTACCGTACATGTAGTACCACTGGAAGTATATGTACCAGTTAGTATTGCATGAGCATATGCAGTGGTTCCATTGTACCCTCTACCGCCTGTTGCAACCGTAAGAGTATTTCCAGATGTGTTCTTAGCACCATATAGAATTCTTTCACATGTCCAAGCAGGTGGACTAACCGCAGTATTATAGAATGGGATAAGAACCTCACCTTCGTCAGGGAATCCATTCTTCTGCGAAACATCATACCAAACATTCTTCAAGTTCAGAGTAGTACCTGTAGCAGTAACTGCTGTGGTCAAGTAAGAATTAGCAAGCATATTAGAATCAGATATTAATCTGTTTCTTTGCTTTCTTTCAATATGTAGTGGATGTGTTGGAAGAACAGTTGGAACAGTAGTATATCCATTACCACCTTGTAGGTTAATAACACTAAGTACCTTACCACTTCCAGGTTCAATAGTTGTCTCAGCAAATGCACCATCTCCACCCCCACCTTGGAAGAGTAGGATAGGTGGATTTTCATAGTTAGATCCAGGACTGGTTATAGCAACCTGAGTAATCTTTCCATTAACTAATGTAGCATTAAACTCAGCAGGAGTTGGTCTCAATCCAGTATATTCATAACTGTCAATAGAAGTAGAGCTGGAAACTGTTGCAATTAAACGATCTGTACCTTCACTAGCAACCTGAAGTCTATCACCAGGATCAATAGAGTTAAATGTCTTGCTGACAAGAACGTCATCAGAAGATCCAGTAAAGATAAACGCAGTACATTGTGATCCTGCTCTTGGAGCTTCACTGAATTCAATAATAGATCCTCTTAAATCATATGCAACTCCAGGTTCCTGGAATACACCATTTAAGAAAATGACCAAGTTATTTGATGCAATAACAGCAGCATTATCACTTTCTAGTGAAATTGGTTCATTATCCTGCTTCATAGTAAATGTTAACTTTGCATTATCAAAGTAAGGTGCAAGATCATCAATTAATGACATCTTACCAAAGTAGAACCCATAGAAGTCCATACCAGGTATAGGTGCCTCATTAAAGGTTATTGTACTACCAGTATATGTGTAAGAATCTGTACTACCCTTAACCTGTAAAGTGCTATTCAAGAATAGTAAGAAGTTATCAGATGCAGGTAGTGTCTGAGTAGAACCATCAACCTGAGCTGTAAATGTTGTATCTGTACCATCAAAGTTTACTGTACCAACTTTAATCTGGAAGTCAGGAGCACCTGAAGCAGTTCTAGTAACACTATTAAGGTTTCCAGTTGATCCAACATTACAAGTAATAGTTGTACCAGTTACAGCAGTAATCGGTATAGCAGTATTGTATACAGGGTCAGTTGTACGTGGATAGGTGTGTGAAGTAGCATTACTATCTAAACTACAAGTAAATGATAGCTTATCAGCACCAATTGTAACGGTATCGGAAGTTGTAAAGGAATGAGCACCAATGGTCATCTCCAAGATACCAGTATCAGGATTATAAGTTGCATCAGTTACATCCTTCTGAACACTACCAGCAGTTATTGTAATAGCATTAGATGAGGTTCCACCGTTATAAATGTGTGCTCCTGATCCAACTGCAGTAGTAACAATATTAAAGAGCGTTGTGATAGTAGATGCAACATCTTGACAATCATTAGTATCATAAACTGTATTTCCACTATCATTGGTGATAGTTAGATCTCTAACTTGAGTGCCCTGAGTAAATGTATTAGTTGTAACTACAATGTTACGCATTACCTCACGGCAAATATCTCTAGCATGATTGAAGACTTCAACAGTCTCACCTTCCTCTCCTTCTACATGAACAGTACCAACATAGTAGACAGCAGCATCGTAGGTAGCATCATTTCCACCAAATTCAACGTTATCTGCAACAGCATCTACAATAAGTTTTGTATCACGAATACATTTCGCATAACTTGGAACTGTGAATGATGGATTATTAACCTTCATCCTTCCATATGCAGTTGTTGCAATAAATTCAAGGTTAGTTCTAATTAAACTTCCAGCATCAGCAAGCTTATCGTAAGCATATACACCAGTAGATACAATTGCTCGTTCTACAGCAGTTGCAGTTGCAGATACAAACGCATGTCTGTCACCTGCTTTAACAGCACCAGCATTAGAAGTAATGAATTTATGAGTATAGTTACCACCAGCAATAACTGAATTAGCAAGTGCAGAATGGAACTTATGCTTGTATGTGCTAGTAGACTGAGCAGTATTCAGAACATCAACAAAGATAGAATCACTTGTTGTAGAAGTAATCTCTAAAGAAGCATCATAGTATGGATCAACTTTCTTCTTAATGGGTAAGATAGTAATACTATCAGTAACTGCTCCAACAAATGTATGAACTGTTGTATTAGTAGAAGGTGCCTTAGTTAATACCTGAATATCAAATGTATTGTAAGTAACGTTAGAAACAGGAATAGCATTACCGCTAATAGGATCCTTATGAACAATACCATTAGCAGCTGCAGCAACTACCTTATGAGTTGTTACATTAGTAGAAGGAACTGTATCAAGAACCTTAACCTCAAAACTATTCAATCTCTTATTGAAGATCTTCAACCACTTACCACTTACAGGGTCAGTAGAGCGAGGATATGAGTGTTGTCCAGCACCTTGAGTACACTCAAGTGTTATAGCACTATCATTGAACTTAATCCAATCACCATTACTCATACCGTGATTAGTAGTAGTCTCAATCTTAAGAATACCTGTCTCAGGATAATAATGTGAACCACCCCTCATTAGAGCAGCACTTGCTGTACCACCAGTCCATGTATGTGCATAAGCACCACCAGAAATAATAGCATTGGTTCCAACAGATCCAGGCTTCCATCTATGTAATGATTGATCTGGAGATACACCAACATTTAATGTTATAGTTGTATCAGATACAGCAGTAATAGTTACTGCAGTGTCATATGCAGGGTCTGAAGAACGTGGATATGTGTGGTCAGTTCCATAATTGTCTTTAGCACACTGGAATGTTAGTGAGTTTGCAGTGAATTTAACAGTTTCACCTACAAAGAAGTCATGAGCACCAATTTCTAACTCAAGTGAACCACCTGCAGGATCATAAGTACCATCTGTTGCAGTGTAATTAACAATAGGTGACTTACCAACAAATATAGTAGCTGTAGTTCCAGTTACTGCTGTAACTGCCATATCTTTACCGAAGTATGGGTCTGTTGCTCTAGGATAAGACTTAGTAGCAACATTTCCATCCATTGCACATGTAAACTTCAATGAATTAGGTGCAACTCTAGCTACAGAAGATGCATGACTAATACCAGTGGCAGTACATGATACAAATGTATGTGTATCATTAGTTGTTGCAGGGATCTTATCGAGAACCTGAACATCAAATGTATCAGTTGTTGTATTGAATATTTGTATCCACTTACCACTTACAGGATCAGTTGCTCTAGGATAAGTATTTGTTCCAGAACTTACTCCAACATTAACACTAAGAGTATCTGCAGTATTTGCAGTAATTGCTAAAGCTGTGTTATATGCAGGGTCTGTTGTACGTGGATAATAATGAGCAGTTTGGTGACTATCCTTAGTACAAGTAAATCCAAGAGAATTAGCAGCAATCGTAATAGTATTGGAAGTTGTTAAGTTGTGAGCAGCAGATGTTGTTAAGTTTAATGTTCCATTTACAGGATTGTAAGAAGCAGAAGTAACATTATGCTGAGTAGAAGTATTATCTGTAAATGCATTAGTAACAGTACCACTAACATATAGATGAGAACCAGCTCCACGATCACAGGTAAAGTTCAATGCATTGTCATCAATCTTAATTAAATCTCCATCATCCCATCCATGTCCAGCAACAGTAAGTGTCATGACACCTGTTGATGGAATATATGTACCAGCAGTTGCTTGATGAGTTGAAGGAGCAGTAAATGCATGAGATCCACAAGTCAATTCTACAAGACCTGTAGCAGCATCAAATGTACCAGTGGTTACATCATAAGAATTAGTAGGAATAGCAGCAGTAAATGTATCCTGAGAAGCTCTTGGATACTTATGAGTACCTAAACCTTGAGTACAACTGAATGAGAATGCCTCATCATCAACTCTAATATGATCACCATTTACTAATCCATGACCTACTTGTACACATCCAGTAGTTGCATTCTGGAAGGTATGTGTAACAGCATGACTAATAGCACCTTGTCCACCGTTAGCATTAACAGTAATTGTATTAGAACTTACTGCTGTAATTGCAATATCAACGTTGTATAAGTAATCTGCACCATTACCAGTATTAGCACCTGTGGCACGAGGATATGTCTTAGTCTGTGTCTGACCATTGTACTCACAACTAAAGGATAATGAGTTTGCATCTAATCTAATAGTATCCAGTGTAGTTAATGTATGAGTACCAATTTGTAGTACTAAGTCGCCACTATTCCCATCATAAGTCGCAGATGAGACATTAAATCTTTCATTCTGTATAGTCATTACACCCGTAGTTGGGTCGTAATCTGCAAAATGAGGTGATAACTTACTGTTACTTACAAATGAATGAGGATCAGTGTTAGTGGAAGGTATATCATCAAGAACAGTGACATCAAAAGTATTAGTTTGGACATTAGAAACCTTTAACCATCTATCGTATGCATAATCAGTGGATCTTGGATATTGCTTCTTAGCTGTATTACCATCAAGGTTACAAGTCATTGTTAATGACTTCTCCTTAATCTTAATCCAGTCATTATTTACAAATCCATGAGCAGGAGATGTAATTGTCATTACACCATTGTTAGGATTGTAATCTACACCAGTAACTTCAAATCCTTCTGTAGATGTTCTAGGATAGCTTGTGACAGTTTGATGATTGTTCTTATCACAACTGAATGAAACAGCACCATCAGAAAGTTTAATACTTTGACCAGCAGATAGGTTATGAGCACCTATAACTAACTCCATAACACCCGTATTTGGTTCGTATAAGGCGTTAGAAGGTGTATAAGTCTTAAGAGGTGTCTTACCAACGTTAACTGTAATACTATCGCTTGTAATAGCAGATACAGCAAGTGCAGAATTATAAGCAGGATCAGATTTTCTAGGATAAGTATGCTGAGTAGCCCTCTTATCCATCTCACAAGTAAAGATTAATCCATTTTCATCAATGGTTATTGTATCTTGTGCTACTGTGAGACAATCGGCATCAATAGATGAGAATGAGTGAGTGTAGTTACCACCACTTTGAACTGCGTTAGATGCAGTACCACCATTCCAAGTATGTGGGGTGATGTCAGTAGTCGCTCCCTGTCCACCATTTACATTGACCGTGATGGTGTCAGTAGTTGTTGCTGTAATAGCAATTGCAGTATCATAGGCATAGTCTGCGCCTCCTGCGGCGGCTGATCCAGTAGCCCTAGGATATGTCTTATCAGTCGAATAATTGTCACCTTGATAGTTACACCTGAATGTTAATGAATTAGCAGCGATCTTAATACTTTCGCCTGTAACTAATCCATGATCTTTAATAGTTAGTACTAAATCACCTGTTGTTGGATTATATGTTGCATTTGTTACATCATGGTTAACAACTGGAGAAGCACCAACTTGAACATCAAACGTATTAGCCTGTACATTGAATACCTCAACAAACTTACCACTGAAAGGATCAGTTGTTCTTGGATAAGACTTAATAGAAGTATTACCATCCATTAAGCAAGTAAGTTTAACTGCACCATCAGCAATCCTAACTCTGTCGCCATTTTTAAGAGTATGACCATTTAAAGTCAAAGTCATTACACCAGTAGCAGGAACATATGCTGCACTAGTTGGAGATAGAGTAGTTGGACCTAATAATGGATGAGCTCCGATTGTTAATGATAAATCACCAGTTGCTGCGTTATATGTCGAGGCAGTAGGTGTATATTCTTGTCTTATACCTGTACCAACGTTAACCTTGAAGGAATCTGTAGTTACAGAGTAAATTGTTAGGAAAGCTCCAGCAGCAGGGTCTGAAGAGCGAGGGTAAGTATGATTAGTAGCATTGTTGTCCTTAGAACAAGTAAATGTTAGTGAATTGTCAGTAAACTTGATTCTATCACCATTATCCATTCCATGAGCAGCAGCTGTTATCATCATCTCACCTGTTGCAGCAGTATAAACAACCGAAGTAGGTTGGAACTGATAAGTGCTTAATCCTTGGAAGGTATGAGTAGTAGTATTAGTTGCAGCAGTACCATTAAGTGCATTAACTGTAATAGTAGTACTAGTTACAGCATCAATAGGAATATCGGATAGATTTCCGTGTGGATCTGTTGATCTTGGGTAAGTATGATTACCAGCAGCTTCAGTACAACTGAATATTAGGGCATTGTTAGCAATTCTAATGTATGACCTAGCATGTTTAATTGCATCAGTTACAGCAGAAGAGAATGTATGAACTGTAGTATTAGTGGATGGAACAGTATCTAATACTTGTACACTGAATGTATTAGCAGATACATCAAATATTGGGATCCACTTACTGCTAACAGGGTCAGTAGGACGAGGATATGCATGAGTACCACCACCTTGAGTACAAGTGAATACGATTGCACTATCGTCAAACTTAACCTTCTCACCATTC
>VTLG01011247.1_pt1 | contig 29971 bp, 43 predicted proteins | sample 4694571 | NCBI WGS metagenome assembly VTLG01 (sample SAMN12604809, study PRJNA352737) | marine metagenome | biome: ENVO:00000447; feature: ENVO:00000209|ENVO:00000569|ENVO:01000036; material: ENVO:00002151; isolation source: viral sequences binned using virsorter ...
ACAAAAGAAGTTTTCGAGAAATCGTAAACAAAAAGGCTCTTGATTTAGCATTCCACGCATTGAAGGCAACCGACGCGGCCGACCCTTCACAGATAGAATATAAACTTGGCGCAATCGGTAATAAGGTTGGGCGCAATAGAAAAACCGGCGCACTACGCAAAGGCAAACGCATTTTAAAAGAGGATAGTTTTGCCGCTCGTATCGTAAACAGCCGGCGCAGAAAAGCGGGCAAGCCTTTAGTATGGGGCAAAGAACTAGAACGACAGGCGCAGAAATTAATAAATCAAAGAGTAAGGGCTGTAAGGTTTTTAAAAGCTGGATGGTTGCCGGCAATAAAATCGCTTTCATTTAAAGTAGATAGGCGCGACCGAGTACGCTGGCCTAAAGGTTTAACCAAAGGTAAAGCAGCGCCAAAAGGTTATGCAGTCGCCGCTAGGTCAGAATTAAAACCGTCTGCCTTGGTAGTAAATAGCGCAACCAAAAACAACAGAACCGCACAAAAGAAAATTCAAGCAGGCTTGAGTTTAGGCATGGCGGCAGCAATGGCAGACATGACGACTTACATAAACAGAAAACTAGGCCGAGATTGGCGCAAGGCAGGCTTTTAAAGATGAGCTTTAACACATTAGAAGAAAAACTAGAAACACGCGCTAAGGCAATTCTCGACGCTGATAGCACTTTTGCAGGCTACAGTATCACAGTTTCAAAGGGTGAAGACGATGACGAGCTTAGTTTGCCTCGTTGCCTGGTAATTTGTGAAGGCGGAGAGGAATCAATACCAGGTTTAGGCAATTTTAATTGTGAGTTAATTATTCGCCTAGTCGAATCAATGGACGACACAACCCTTGCAAACCATCAAACACACGTCGCAACTTTGCGTGATTTGTTTATGGATACAAACATTGCCTCAACTTTAAGCGATGCAACTGAAAAGGTTACAGTTTTTGCAGCTAAGAGTTTTAATATAGCGAAAACTGTTGAAGATAGGAATTGGGTTTGTGATTTATCAATTGAAGTTTTGGCGGCCGCTTCAGATTTAGTATCAACTGGGCATTCAGATTTACGGGCAGCTTTAAGCACTATTATTAAAACTGTTTCGTCAGCTGGAACACCTGAAGTGCTTGGCACAGATTCAACTTTATTTCATTCGATAACATTTCAAGGCATGAAGGCAGCCAGGACATTAAACGCTGGCAATGTCTACATTCAGCCGGCAAGTGGCAACGATACGGCCGGATATAGGCTCGAACCTGGGGCATCAATTACATTTGAAGCAGGGCAAGAGGATAACCATTTTGCCGCTGACCAGTTTTATATCGATGTAGAAACGGCCGGAGACGGCGTAGTTGCTTTATATAGCCTCTAGGTTTCGCTTGAGGTTTTACCCTTATCCGGCAGCATCACTTAGGAATTTTATAAAATGGCTACAGTAAAAGGCACAGCGATTCAATACGGCATAGCTTCAAACGCCACAACAGGCGTTAGCGGCCAAGCGGCCGTTACAAGTTTAAGCGGCGGGCATAGGGCAGAAACTAAACGGATTAAAGGTAATAACGGCGACACAATGAGCTTTGTGATTTGCGACCAAACCGTTGAGGTTAACGCTACAATAGTTTGCACAAGCTCTTTAAATATTCCGGCCGTAGGTGATACGGTTACTTTATCAAATTTTGATGACGGAGATTTAAACCGTGCTTATTATTGTTTAAGCAGTGACGCAAATCACAGCAACGAGAGTGAGCTTACTGCTTCAGTTTCTCTAATAGACTTCGCAGCTACATTCACCGGCCCGTAATGTGGATGAATACTTACACAGTATTATTCCTGAGCCGGTTACTATCCTTGGCCAGGATTTAAGGCCATTTAGTTTAGGTCATTATCTCTTACTAACTCGCCTAGAATGCGCTTTTGTTTCCGAGGACAAAGAGCCGCTTCTAGGCGATTTGCTTTTGGGCTTGTTGGTTTGCGGTAATACGTTTGAAGGAGCGCAAGAGTTATTAAGACGGGGCGAACTTGGCGAAGACATAAAAGCCTGGGCTGAAAATGTTGGAGAATTTGAAGCCGAGGAAAAAGCTAAACTGTTTAGTAATTACATTAATAGTGCTCTTGAAATACCTAAATTTTGGGTTAAGACAGGAGAAAACAGTGGCGGAGAAAAAGCCGGAGCACCTTGGCCGCAAGCCATGAGAGTAAAACTAATTTCTGAAGGCGGTTTTTCCCCTCATGCAGTAATGAATCAACCACTAGGCCAAACCTGGTGGGACTATTTAACTTTAAACGAATTGAAAGGTGCTTTGAAAATTAACGACGACACAACCAGCGAATTATTGCGCCGACATCGAGAAGCGCAGGAAGGAATAAACGACTAGCATGGCAACTTCTCATTTTAACGTAAAAGGCAGAACGTCGTTAGATGGTTCTGGATGGGCTGCCGGCTTGCGGAAAATGGAAACAGCAACAAAAGGAGCGGCTAACAGAATGGCCGGCAGTATGACCAGTATGGTCGGCGGTTTGTTTGCTGTTTCTTATTTGCGCGGGGCTACAATGAAAATAATCGACCACGGCGATGCTATCGACAAAATGGCAAAACGTATGGAAGCCTCTACAGATACCGCACAAAGGTTTGATTTTGCTGCTAGTCAAAATGGCGCATCAGTTGGAGATATTGAGAAAGCGTTTACCAGGACAGCCGCAAGCATGGAGGGAGCAAAACAAGGTTTGCAGACTCAAGTAAGAGCATTTGCAGCGTTTGGTATTACTTTGCAAATGATTAAAAATTCAACGCCAGAAGAGATATTTTTAAAAATTGCAAAATCTATTGAAGAAGCTGGCGGGGCGCTAGATAAAGCCAAGTCATTACAGGACATAATGGGCCGAGGCGGCAGGCAATTGACTCCGGCTTTTGTTTCTGGTTTTGCAGAAACAGCGGCAAGCGCACCTGCACCAATAGGCAAAGAAACAATTAAACAATTAGCCGACGTTAAAGATGCACTAGATAGATTGACAAGGCAGCTTGCCAAACCAGCGGCCGAAATTGTTTCCGGCACTACCGGCATTATTGATGCTTACTCTAAAATATTTGTTGCAAGAGAGCGGGCAATGGAAAAAACAGGCAAACCGCAAAAAGGAGAGTTTATGTCTCAGCGTTTTTTGCAAGTTTTTGGCGAGGAATATAATAAACAATATTTTGAAGAAGCGGCCGGCAAAGGGACAACGGAAACATTTTCGCCACCATTAAAAGAGGCAACTAAAATTTTAAATAAATTAAAAGAAGATAGGGAAAAACAATTAAACGACCCTAACGCCTCAATGCTTGAAAATTTTCTTGGTTTCAGAAGGACTGAGTTAGAACCTACTCAAACCTCGTTTATGAAACCTAACCTGGCGCTTAACTCTTTGCAAAGGATAGGCGCGGCAGTCAGTCAATCGGCCGACCCGATAGCAGTTGAAAAAGATAATAACAGATTATTAACTAAAATTGCTAATAACACAAAAGACATAAAACAAAACACCGAATAAAATGGCTACAGTCAAAGGCGCTCATTTAGTCGAACAAAATCCAAGCATTGCTTGGGATAAAAATAATGGTTTCAGTTTTACAAAAGAATTTGAAGGCGAAACAAAAGCTGTACGCGGCTTAATGGGGCGCTATATCCGCGACGGTTCTGCCAGCAATATTCGATTTGAGCCAGACGGGGCAACCGCGAAGCTGTTTGTAAATTATCAAAAAGACGTTTGGGGCGGCTCTGGGCTGGATGAAACGCCGGTTGAATTATGGGAATTAGACGGCAACGACACTCAATTTAATTTGTGGGAACATCCAAGCATTAAGGCGCTTGATTTTGTTACCCAGGTTACAGACTCAAGCGCTGGCGTTGATTTCAACGCCAATGAAGTAAACCGCGCCAGGATAAAAAAGCAACTTGAGGGCGAAGTAGAAACAAACGCCGACGGCAAAGTTAAGCAACCAGATTTTCTAACAGCATCAAGCGCAACTGACAGCACTAATCCAGCTTGCGCCACTGATTTAAAAAACATCTATAGGCATTTAGTTAAGGAACAAGATAGCTTTCAACGGCCGACTTACACTTTACGCCATTCTTTGACATTTTCGCCAGATTACAATTACGCGGCTACAGTAGTTCAACGGGCTTTTACTTATGTGAATAAGATAATTACGCCGTCGCAAATGCTTTCTAATTCAACAATTGGCGAGCCGACACTAGACGCGGCAATGGTTACAAGTTTAACAAATGCACACTCTTACAGTTTGCCGGCTAACGTAAACAGCGGAACCGGCCAGCAAACCATTGACGGCATTACGCATCAATGGGGTTGGCTAAAAGGTGCGCCTAAAATTGTTAGTGAAGGAAGGCGCAAAGTCACATTGACTCAGGAATGGAAGCTAGAACTCTGGTCTACCTGGATTTACACTGTAGCAAGTTGATGAAATGCAAGCCCCGCAAAAATTACCAGAAACAAACAGTAAAAACTCTTGGATGAATAAGCTATTGGCTTATGCGAAAAGTTTAGAGCCAAGAGGTAATAATAAAATCAGAGTTAGCCGAACCAGTAGCGGCACGCAAATTGACATAAAACAGCCTCGCCGGATGTCATCGGGCGGCAGTGGCGGCGGAGGGGCGGCCGTATGGCTGTAAATTATTTAACTGGTAACGAATCGCCGACAGCGGCGAAAATGAACGAGCTTTGGGGTGAAGCCGACGCGATACTTAATAAAGCTCTAAACGGCTGTTCTACCTATTTGCTTTCACACATTGGGGCAAGTTCAAGCCCTTCAAGCTACCCTTTAAGCTACTTATATAAAGGCAAAGAGTTTATTTGGTATCCAGGTGTTACGCATGGCACAACCTCAACTACTCCAATCTATGCAGCCTTTGAAACTATACCTAACACCTACGACCAATCTACCTATGACACAGCGGCAACAAACGCAACTATAAGCAGTTATTCAAGCGACGGTTACGCCCATGTAGCCGGAAGTAGCACGCCGAATTTAAGCCGCTCAATGAAAGCGCACACGCGCACCAATAGCGGCCAAGATTATTACATCTGGGAATACGACCAGCCAGCGCCGGAGAAGAAATGGAAATTTGCAGTAGCAGAAATGATTATTGCAGAGGGTAGCGGAACACAGTTTTCGATTCCCGATGAATATAATAAATATAATTGTTTTCGCGTACATAACACAACAAACCGAGACTATACTATTTATTGCGGCAGCATTAGCGACCCTCACAAAACTTTTACATTACCTAAATATAATCAGATTTGTGTCAGGCGTGTAGGCACTACATTTTACCACGATTACAATTATTTTTTTAAATGCCTGCCGAATGACCCCAGGTTTTTTTACTTTGATAGCTTTGACGGTTCAATAGCTCAAACAATGCGGGCCAACAACATCACAAACCCAAATTATTTATATAATGTTTTTGATTATGTGGGAATGGATAACAACCCGTTTTTAAGTACTGCCGGACATCATCAACGAATCTTTTTTAATTCAGCAACTCAAAACGACATTGGCAGTGAATACCATACAGCCGGACATTTTCCCGAAATAACTGACAGCACAAAAATAGCCGACCTGGTTTATCATAAGGGTAAAATTGGCTACCGAAAAAAAGACACAAGCGGCAGCACTTTAGAAACTGGAACAATTGATTTTGATGGTTTTGACTCGTTTAACACTGAGTTAAACACAATTGACGCGGCTATTGCTGCAAGTGCAATCACACACAACGAGGACACTAATTTAGCAACAAACGCAACGCCTAGCCTGTTGGAATTATGGCCTTTATCAACTAACGTTTTACAAATAAACGACGTTAATGCAGTTTTAAATTTAGCCTCCACAACCTACAAACTGCAAACGCACTTTTTAAAGGTTCCAGATATACACCAGCACACAACAACAATAGGCGCAGATTTAGCATTAAGGCCAAAATCATTTCGGGAATATCATGCAATTTGGCATAGTATTGCTTCAAGTGGTTCAAATCCAAATGTAAGCGGCACGGGTTACGACGGCAGAACCTATACAGTTGCAAATTTAAAATCCCAAGTTGAAAGCTATTGCAGCTTGTCCGACCCAGAAGAAAAGCACGTTAAACTTACCTCTGAAGGGCCAAAACTTGTTTGGCGCGATGTTTTCGGCATCCATTCACCATTAAGCGGCGGAGACAATGCAGGCTATTGGGGTGGAGCAATGACTAACCACTCTTTTACTCTTTCACTCGATAGCGGCACGTTAAAACTAAAATGCGACCAGGAATGGCTTATACCAAAGCGATTACATTCTGCCAGTTACTCAGGCTCTAGCGCTAGAGGCAAGGCAAGTTACTTGTACGCTTATAATTGCGGCTGGCCGAGCCAGTGGAAGGATTCATTTTTTAACGCCGTCACAACGAATTATAGGCATCATGTAGACACTCATAAGTTCCACCGTATGCACGAAACGCCAAGGCAGGTTAGAAAGTACGAAACAGCAACGCCAATAACTGCCGGCACAGAGACATTTAAACACAACGATTTAAACAATGACCCTGTTGGTTTAAGTGGGGCCGATATTAATTTGAACAATGTCGGAACACTCACAGAGTCATCAATTAAATTTTTAACAAACGACATTGATGCAAAGGTTAGCAAAGGTTCGTTTACTGGTGGCGAAGTTAACAATCCAAATTACCCCAGGCTTGTAGTTGATGACGTTATTTTAGAGGTGGAAAACTCTAAGACTGACACAAGCCTAAACACGGTAAAAACGCCAGCAAGTTATAACCGTGTCAACCTGGTAAAAGAACATTTTAATAATTTTGTTGTGCTAGTTAAAAAAGCCGACAAGATTAGACCTCTAAGCATTGACGAGGTTTATTTTGGGAACCGCATTATGAAGCCTGGCACAGGCTGGTTTAATAATGTGGTTGCCCCTATTGATTTATACGAGGGCTTTGTGGATGGCGACAGTCAAGACGACCTTTATACAGACTTATTAGGTTCAAGTAAGGTTTATGATTATTCTGATTTTGCTGATGGCACAGCGATAAGAAACGCGGCATCTACTACAATTAAAAGCGGAGCAAGCCAGCACGAACAAGCCGACCTGGACGATTTCAGATGGGTTAAAATTTCAGAAGTTAAAGCCTTTGCAGATGCGGAGGGTTTAGGCTTTAGGTTTGAGGAGGTTGCCGCGCCTTGCAGTTGGGTAGCAAGTTTAAGCCAAGCTAACCCTTACATTGGTAACACTATTTCTGTAACCAATGCTTTTTTATTGAACACAAGCGGAACAGCAAACTACAAAGCTTATATTTCAAGCGGTGGATTTATTGCGGGTGCTAATTATGGTACTGGTTTTGATTATGTGCCTATGGATTATATAGACGATGTCGATTCATCAACATTAGGACATACTTTTTACAAACAACCAACGGCAGACAAATACAATTTAAACCCTTTAGGAAAATCTAATAACGGGGGCAATTTAGACCCAGGAACAACTTACGGTGTGAAAAGCTCATTTTTAGGCAACCCTACCGGTTTAGTTATTCAAATTGTTGACGGCACAAACGGACGCACAAATAACCCTAGAGCTAACCTAGGTCTAAAACCTATGAAAACTGTAATATTAGATATAGCTGATTTCACAGCCGGGGTTGATATTGCTATTGACGATAGTAACCGCGTAGAAACCGCTGTAACCGAATTAGAAAATATTACAACGGACATACATTATTATTACCCTACAAAGCCAAGGCATCGGTATTCGTATCTTTGCCAAATAACAGCCGCTAAGACTCACAGCGCCTAGCCTCCGCTTGCAAATTCAAGAGCCTACGGCAGCCTTATGCCAGCAATGGCTAATAAATTTGAGTTAACAATTGACCTAACAAACCGTAAATTTGTTACGTCACGTTATGATTCAAGTACGTTCACTCTGGATAAATTATACCAGGGCGACGTTTTGCCTTTGCGTATCCGCGTTGTAACGGCCAAATCAGACGGCGGCCTAACATCCCCGTTTGACCTGGTAACAGCCGGCTCGATTGAGTTGGCAATATGCACGCCAAGCTCTAGTAGCCCGGCAGTTTTAGCCACAACAGGCGCTACAAGCATAGCGGCCGACGGTTCTGATTATTATGCCGACTGCACACTTTCGCTTAATACGTCGAATATTGACGGTTTAACTTACGCCGGCAATACATCGCCAGCCACTACAACGATAGAGGCGGAGTATGTGAGCGGCAGCAATAGTTTAACGGCTATACAGCAATCAATTAACATTCAGCCGCACGGCATAGACACCGGCGCAAGTAGTCCCTCGCCGTCAAATAGCTATTACACAACGACGCAAACCGACGCAAATTTTGTTGCGAAGGCTGGCGGCACAATGTCAGGGCATTTGACTTTATCCAATGCTAGCAAGTTGTTTTTAAACAGGGCCGACGACACGGCAATAACTGGGGCAGGCAATCACACTTTAAACCCTGGCAATGCTACTTTCGTTAAAATCGGTGCTTTAAGCGCTGATGGTGTCCTTGTTGGCATTAGTGGCGGTGCGGATGGTCGCTTATTGATTGTTTACAATAGCGACTCTGCCGACGAATTAAGAGTGGCGCACGACAGCAGCAGTGAAAGCACGGCGGGAAATAGAATTTACACAATGACCGGCAGTAATGTCGATATAACGGCACGCGGCACAGCAATGTTTATTTACGATGCAGGCGCGAGCCGTTGGGTTACTTTAAACATATCCCCTTAATAATTTAATAAAATGGCACAGCAAACATTTGGTAGCATAATAAAAACAGTATCAGCAACCGGCACGCCGGAGGCTCTCGGCTCTGGTTCAGTGCGCGGGCATTCATTTACTTTTGTAGGCATGAAAGCGGCTCGAACAGATAACGTAGGCAAGATTTATATTCAGCCAGCAAGCGGCAACGATACGGCAGGCATTCCATTAAACCCTGGCGACACGATAACATTCACAGCCGACAGCGATGATGATTATTTTACAGACGCACAATTCTATATTGATGTTGAAAATGCTGGAGACGGTGTAATTGCATTTTACGATAAATAAGGGCTGGCTATGATTACAATTAATAAAAACCCTGAGTCGTTAGACAAATTAAAAGTTGGGGGTTCCACGGCAACGCCAGCTGATGGAGAGGTCATTGCTGGTGTTCTAAAAGCAAAAAATGACTCGTCGCACGCGACTGTCGAGGTTGACTCTGGCTCGAACTCTAGCAATTCAGACATTAATTTTAACCTTAGCGGAACTCGGAAAGGCATAATTAGATACGACCACAACGCTTCCGATGCTTCTGGTAAGTTCCAAATTTTTAGTGGAGGCAATACTTCTACCGCTCGAGTTGTAATTGATGGGACCGGCCTAGCCACATTTTCAAACGGAATTGCAGTTAACGATACAAGTGGTAATTACGGCGGGAAAATTGCATCATCATCAGACGCATCCGGGACAGCATCTTTGTCTGCTGTTAATAAAGCGACTTCAGGCACAAGGAGATTAATCGATTTTTTTGCCGGAACAAACACCTCTAGAATTGGTTCAATTGAAACTGATGGAAGTGCAACTACATTCAATACTTCTTCTGACTACCGATTAAAAGAAAATCTTGAACCGTTAACAGGTGCTCTAGACCGTATTGAACAGTTACCAGTTTATCGTTTTAATTTTAAAGCAGACCCCGAAAAAACGGTTGACGGATTTGTGGCTCACGAAATCTCTGAATTTGTGCCAGAAGCTATTAGCGGAACAAAAGACGCAATGCAGACTGTCGTCGTGAAAGAAGCAGTTGAGGCAAAACCAGCGACTTACTGGGAAGAAGATGACGAACTGCCCGAAGGCGTTGAGGTAGGAGATGAAAAGACACCAGCAATTGAAGCACAAGAAGAAGTGACCGAGGAGCGACCCGATTATCAAGGCATTGACCAAAGCAAATTGGTTCCGCTTTTGGTTGCTGCCGTTAAAGAATTGAAAGCAAAAGTCGAAGCTTTAGTTGAAGAACCTACTGAAGGCGAATAGTGGACAAGGTAGGCGACGTATTTCACGCGCTATATACTGCCGTTACTGAAGCACAAAAAACGGTAGAGGGTGATTATATTGAGAATCTTAATAAGACATATTTTGACGAAGCTGGAAAACCCAAGACCGTCAACGTTGAACTGGGGGGAAAGCAAGTTGAAATTCCTCTCTTTTCACTTGTCCCGCATAACGCGCTAAAAATTGCAGAATGCGAATTAGATTTTGAGGTTGATTTGAACCTTGAAGGCAAAGAGGCAAAGAGTTGCTTTGGCAAGTTAAGAAAAAAGAGAATGGCGAATGTGAGAATAAAATTTGCCGGATGCGACCAGGCTGAAGGGCTTGCAAGAATCGGCGACAGTTTAGTTAAAAAAATACCGACAACATAAAAAAGAAATGGCAGCAGATTCAGAACAGTTAAAAGATTACCAGGGCTTGCCTTTAAAAAGCCTTCTCGTCGACCCATTGACGGCGGCCGCCCAAGGCCAGCGCGATTTAGCAATGGTCAGTTTGGACTTTATAAATGAGTTTGCTTTTACCACCGACGAAGAAACTAAGAAGGTAAAAACTCGCACGGTTGACGTGGAAGTGGAGAGGCTAATAGAGGGGCGAACAACGCCACAAAAGCAAACTCTCAAGATGCCTTTAATTTCATGTGTAACAATTCCAAACCTGGCAATTGATGACGTTGAGATTGATTTTAGTTTGGAAATCAAAAGCCATACTAGCCAGGTTGACGAAAAAGGTAATACTCAAACAGACGGCAGCAAGACAGAGGCACACGGCGAAGTATCTGGCGGATTTTGGGGGGTAAAGGCAAGTGCAGGCTTTTCGCATGAAAAACATCACACAGGCGTTGTTTCAAGTAAATCAACGCACACTCGCGAAACTGATTTCAGCAGTAAATACGATATAAAACTGTCGGCCAAACAGCAACCGCCTTGCGAAGGCATGGCAAAATTTACTCAAATGGTAGTTTCAGCAATGGAACCCGTAAACACTGAGAGCAAATGACAAACGACGTAGCTGACATTGTGAAGGCGGCCGGAGCGGGCGGGGGAGGCGTAGGCGTTCATTATGTTGAGCTATCGCAATTATTACAAATCTGTATATCGGCCGCTTGTTTAGTTTACCTAGTGGCTAAGATTTATTTCTTAATAAAAAACAAAGGCAAATAATTTTATGAAACCTGGATACAAAACAACTGAGTTCTGGCTAACAAGTGCAGCGGCCCTACTGGGGCTATTATTCGCTTCTGGCGCAATAAGCGACGGCAGCCAGGTAGACAAAATACTTGGCATGGCTTCAACAGTCTTAGCTGGCATGGGTTATAGTGTTAGCCGAGGTTTAGCCAAGAAAAACAACTAATGTTAGAGGCCGCGCTAGGTATGGTTGCGGCTTTGATTGGTTGGTGGGCTAGGCGGCGCATTAAAAAACTCGAAGACGACAACAACGAGTATAAGGAGTTGGCTTGGGACATTGACGCGGCAATAAGTGAAGGTGATAAGGAAATGCTTAATGCTGCTCTTGACGGCGTGCTTGACAAGTTGCGCGTCGAAAGTAGTCGTCATTCCAGCCAACAAGACAGTCGAAAAAATACACGCTGGTAAGTCGTTTAGGTCGGAATTTTCCGGCTGGTTCGTTCCAGATGCCCGCATGAAAGAGATAATGGACGCATTGAATGAACGGGCCAACGCCAACGAATGACGTATTACTTACAAGCGCTGCCGGTGAGTATTTAACCGCCGCCGAGTTGGCAATTAGAGGCTGGCAGATATGTATGTCGCCACATCAACCCTCGTTCGATATTGCTGCCGTGAAGGGGCAAAAATTTAAGCGCGTCCAGGTAAAGACAGCCGCAAAACCCATTATTGAAAAGGGCAAACATATAGGCCGCTATTCATTTGGCTGCAAATGCCGCCAGACAGCCCAGAAATACACCAAGGAAGAATGTGACATTATTGTATTTGTAGGGTTGGAGCATAGAGCTTTTTTTATTCTGCCGGTAGAGTTGGCAGAGGTTACAAGATATAATTGGTCGCCAGGTCAAACAGGCGGAGTTTTAGCCCCATATTTTGCAGCATGGCAACTCCTCGAAAAATAGCCGCGCCAAAGCGTTTACAGATTCTTAATCTTACTTATAAAGTGAGGTTTACGGATGATGGCGAAATGGCCGAGGCTGCCGGCTGGTGCGATTGCACAAAACAGGAGATAGTTCTAGCTAGGTCGCAAAGTGATGACTCTTTGGCAGATACATTCCTGCACGAAGTGATACACGCACTGGCACACGGTTACGCGCTAGAGTTCGATAACGAGGAAAAGGTAGTATCAAATTTGGCTAGTGGCCTTTGCTTGTTTAAGAAGCAGAACCCAAGCGCCTGGCGATGGTTTAACAAACTTTAGTGCCAGAAAAATGCCAGCCTTTTCCAAAATCTCTCTATTTCCTAAGAAAAAGTGGTGGAGGCGGGGGGAGTCGAAACCCCTTCTGGCAGTATTATTCTTTTTTATTTAAACACTGTATTTATTGAATAATTTGCATATTTATTAATAAAAACGCTATTTATTTAAATGCCCATAGTGGCCAGTAATTGACTAAAGAAGAAAAAAGGGCTTGTATTTAGTGCCAGCAAAATGCCAGCTACTCCGCGTTATGAAAGTGAGGGAGTTAACGCATAAGGGCAAAACTTTTTTCGAGGTATGTTGGTTTAAAGGCAAAGAGCGAAAACGCAAATGGTATTCAACCAAAGCAAACGCCAAAGCAAAACTAACAGCCTTAAAGAAGTCAGAGAAGAAGGGCCAAAAGGATTGGGAAAGCCTTCAGGACGAAGACAGAGAAAAGCTTTATACAGCCTGGAAGCGCTCGCAGGCTGGCAATTACGACCTACTGACAGCCTGCTTATTCTTTGAAAAGGGAGGCGAGCCACAGGAGCCGATTGAGTTTAACCAGGCAGCCGCTTTATTTTTGAAGGCTAAAACCTCAAAGGGATTGCGGCCCGAATCACTTAAAAGCTATCGGTCTACGTTTAACCAGTTTGGGGCGTTAAATGGTTCTAAAAAATTTGATGAATTAACGACCGGAAAGGTTGCAGATTGGCTTGATGGTCAAAACTATTCAATTGTCAGATTTAACAGAGCATTGGCTGACCTGGGAACCCTTCGCAATTGGTCAGAAAAAAACGGGTATTCTGTAGGCCGCAAAAGCCCTTTTGCATCAATTGAGCGCAAATTATCCGACCAAACAGACGTTGCAATACTAACAGTTGACGAGGCGGCAAGCTATTTGGCCAAGGCTGTAACAGTGCCGGAATGTGCGGCAATTGTTGTTTTAGTGCTTTGTTGTGGCTTGCGCGTTTCTGAGGCATTGCAGACACGCCGCCAGGATATCGACCTGGACGATGGCATTGTAACAGTGCGAGGCCAAGCGGCTAAACTGAGGGCAAGACGTATATGCACGCTGCAACCTATGGCTATTAAATGGCTTAAAAAGGCGCTAAAGGTTGCGACCCTTCCATTGTCACAATCCGTTTACGATAAAGCTAGACGGGCAAACCTGGACGCAATACCGGCCAACAGTTTGCGCCATTCATTTTGCAGCTATCATTTGGCGCAGTTTAAAAACATAGGCGAAACAGCAGAAGAAGCTGGCAACTCTGCCGAAATGATTAATAAGCATTACAAGGAGTTAGTAAGGCCAAAGCAGGCGGCTAAGTTTTGGAATATTTAAAAAAATTAAAAATGTTTAAAAAAGGTTTGACGGTGGGACCCACCTTGTTTAAAAGGTTTGCAAGTCAAGTAAACCACGTTAAAAAAAGGTTTCGACATGAAAAACAAAAACCATGCCAAACCAACGAGCAGATAATAAAGACAAGTTGTCTGTTTGGGTACAGGACATTAAGGAGATAGATGAATATTGCAAGAGGACCGGCAAAAACCGGACCGAGGTAATACAAGGATTGATTAACGAGCTAAAAAAGAAACGCCAACAAAGAAAGAACTAAGAGTAATGGGGAACGACACAGAATTATTAAACGAGTTAAATAAACATCAAAAATTAGAGCATTTAGAGGAGTCGAGCGAGACTAACGAAATTGTAAAACGCACATTGCCTCTAAAAGCAGCAATAACCATTGCGGCAATCTGCACGACAATTGCTGTGATTTTAATGGGGTTGTGGCAATGGAATATTGGATATACATTATCAAAAAAACTAGGCGCGGTTCCGTCCGACGCTCTGTCTGGGGCGGAGATGTACGGTCAAATTAAGGACGAAATTGAAATCAATCATCTTTTGCGCGGTTTGATAAGGGACAACGTAGACGATTTGAATAAAGCCAAAAACATTCAACGCATTCGCACCAATGGGGAATTAAGAGGCGCGGATTTTGCAATAGACTTGGGGGTTATAGAACGAACACAATTCATTCAAGCCGCTTATTCATTGCAGCAAGTAAAAACTCTTGAATGGGTAAAAAATCAACCTAATTGGAATGTTGGATTAACCAAAGATGTTGTTAATTTGGTTATCAAAGGGCCGAATAGATACGCGGGCAAAACTGCGAAAGATTGGCGGGATAAATATTACGCCCTAAAAGAACACCATCACACCGCCGAACATGACAGTGATTATGCAGAAATGAAAATTGCGATTCGAGAAAACAAAGTTTCACAAAGCAAATTAAATGCGGCTTTAGCGTTCTTACATGATAACCCTTATTATTATAATAAAGTAGACCTAAACCATTTAGGTGAAAAATGGGAAAATTATTATAAATTAAATTTAGATAAAGCCCCAAATTTAAAAGAGTATTTGTTTAAAAAAGAGCAAGCTACTACACAAACTAAATAAAATTTTTTTATCTTATAGAGCAATACATAAACTTTATTTATATTTTAATAATGGAAACGATAGGCTTAAAAATTAGTAAGCAGTTAAAAGCTAAACTTAAAAAACACGCTAAAGCAACCGACAGAAATATTAGCTCTGTTGCAAGACTCGCTTTAGAGAGTTTTTTTGCAGAGGGTGGACCCCACCAGAAAAATCAAAAACAAATTATAAATTAAAAAAAATTTAACAAAGGTGGACCCCACCAGAATTTAAAACCAAACAATGAAAACAATAATAACAATAATAAGTAGTGTGTGTGTGTTTATGTGGGTTGTGTCGCGACCCTATGCCGAGCCTCCGACAGTGACAGCCTCATATTACGGTAAAGCTTATAGAGGTAAAATATGCGCCGATAATAAAACCGTTTTTGATGAAAGAAAACTAACAGCGGCGCATAAAACTTTACCATTTGGCACAAAGGTAAAGGTGCAACTTGCAGGCAGTAAAACAAGAAGCTGCATTGTGACAATCACGGATAGAGGGCCGTTTGTTAAGGGTAGAGAAATTGATTTGTCAAAAGCTGCATTTGCCAAGCTTGCGCAAGTAGAGGCTGGTCTAATACAAGTAAAATTAAACGTAATAGAATACGGCAAATGACATATCCACAAGCGGCCGAATATTTAGAGGTATCCAAGCGCCAGGTGCAGCGGCTTGTATCGGCTAAACTAATTAAGGCGCAAAGGCTAGGACATAGAACGGTAAGAATCAGCAAACAGGCGTTAGATGATTACCTAAAGCGTTGCACAAAATGAATTTTGCCCTTACGGCAAAAAGTGAAATAAAAATAGTAAAATGCTAGAAATAAAATACGAAGAAATGACAGGCGGGGCGGGCGGCCAATGGCAGAACGCACCGGCAGGGATTCACAAGGCAACTTGTTGTGACTTGGTTGACCTTGGTGAGCAAGAAACACAATTTGGAACCAAACACCAATGCGAGTTTGTTTTTGAATTAGACAAGGAAACGGCCGGCTTAGTTGAGTCAACCGGCAACGCTTTCACTGTAAGGACTCAGCGGTTTAATTTGCCGGAACCTGGCAAGACATTAAACGAGAAAGCCAGCCTGTTTAAATTCTTATGCAGTTGGCGAGGTAAGCCAATTGAAAGCGGCGAAAACATCCCACTTGAGAAACTTGTAGGCGTAAACGCCACACTTGTTTTAACGACTAAAACCAGCAAGACAACAGGCAACGAATATACAGCAATTGATACGCTTACGCCTAAACGCAAAGGCGAGGCATTTCCTCAATTGACTGGTGAATATATTCGCAGAAAGGACAGAGAAGGCTTCGACCCTGTGCCGGCTCCTGCACCAGTAAAACCGGCAGCAAGTCAACCGACAGCACCAGCACCGGCCGACAACCTGGACGATGACGACGTACCATTTTAATTAAAAAATGAATATAAGCACAATAGCTAAACAATTAAATTGCACGAATGAAGAAGTACAAAAGTTGTTTAATAAAAATAATAATGCGGATGGCTTATCAAAAAACCAATCTGTAACTAGGCTTGTAAATTTTCGATTTAGATTAAGCGACTTGCAAGCATTAGACGATTACGCCGCCGAGTGTAACGTATCTAGGACAAAAGCGATTGAGGATTTAATAAATAAGCATTGTTTAAATGACTAGGCCAAAGAATCCAAACCCGCCGGAATCTGTAGAGGTGGATTACTACAATACAGCGCCGACGTTTTTTGACATCGAGACAATGGCACTTGGCCAGGAGGAACTATTGCTTGATATGCCGTTTTTTGAAGCTCCTAAGACTTATAAAAAACAGGAATCAATTGACGAGTATATTGAGAAGAAACGCGCCGAGTACATTGGCAAAGCAGCACTGTCGCCCCTCACGGGGCGCGTGCTTGCTATTGGTATTAAGACTGAAGGCGAGCGGACGGTGTTTGATTACCAGGACGAGAAACACACGCTGAAAGAATTTTGGAAATATTTTCGGCGTAATTCATGCGCTCAATGGGTTGGCCATAACTCAAATAGTTTTGATTGGCCTTTCCTAATTAAAAGAAGTTGGAAACACAATTTAAGTGTGCCAACAGGAATAAAAGACGGGCGTTATTATTGTAAAAATATTGTTGATACAATGGAGTTATTTTGTAGCGCCTACGGTGAAAGAATAAGCCTTGATAGGTTGGGCAGATATTTTGGCGTAGGTGAAAAAAACGGAAGCGGCAAACATTTTGCCGAGCTTTATTATTCAAACAAAGATGAGGCAATTACATACCTTTATAATGATTTGGATTTGACGGAGGCAGTATGGGAACGAATGCAATAACAACGGACGAGCAACTGCTTGAAATTGGTATGGCCAAATTTGGCAGGGAAGCAAACACCAAATTTCTTGCAGGCATGGCAGAGCATAATCCTGACGGCAATAAACATCTGTGCCGGCTATCTGCTCGCCAATTATTGGAACAACAGAAATACGAAATAATTGACCAATGGTTTTATCTCTGTGCCTTGGAGCAAAAACTAAATGAGGAGGAAAAATGACTATAGAAGATTTATATTTTCACACAAATTCGCATTTTGTTGATTCTGAAAATTGCGAAAATTGCGGCGGTAATCCAATTGAATGCGACCCAAATATTTCTTGTGAAGATTTGTTAGAAATTGAAGTAAAAAAACACTTGGTTGATGTTTTATATACAAAAAAAAAGAAGGCTGAAAAATGACGCGAGTAAACGGTTTATCTGGGGAAGATAGTTTTCATAGTATCAACAAGAAAATATCAAAAAAAATTAAGGAAAATATTTTATCGGGGCGCTGGCCGGCTGAGTCGCCGGAAGAAGTAAGAATGTTGAAAGAACATCGAGCAAAACTAAAAGAAAAATGACCGTTTTCATCCCTGCCGATTGGCAAGACACAATCAACTGCCACGCTGCACGCCGTCATAATAATCATCGGTTCGACACTAATCACAGAGTATTGACTAGCGACTATTGGGTTAAGGGATTAACGGGCGAGGTAGGTTTTGCGTTAGAGTATGGATTGGCGCCAGATTTGGAAGATAGGCCAAGCGGCGACGGTGGGGTTGATTTTCAAGTGGGCGATTTAAAAATTGACGTTAAAACAAGCAACAATATCGGGCTAGGTTTGCTTGTGCCTGTTATTTGGGACAAAGCCGAAGAGGAACGAAGGGAAAAAACAGCGCTTGTCCTAGTTGAGTACAAATCGAGAGATACTGTTTCAATTGTCGGCTGGATACGCGACCAGGATGCACGCACGCACAGGGCCGACGTGGTAACAGGGCGAGGCCCTTTAAATCACATTGTGCCTTTGCGTGGGTTGGCCCCTTTAGACTTGTTGCACGCTGAAATACAGGAAGCAAAGAGGTCGCTTGTATGAGTTACAGAAATCTTTCAGAAATTCCGCCGCTAGAATCTTATATTGAAGGCAAAACACAAATAGCAATTGACCCAGGTAAGGACGGAGGCATTGCAGTTCGTTATACTGGTGAGAATGTCATTGCCTACAATATGCCGGATACGGAAGGCGATTTGCGCGACTTGTTCGTTAGAATTTACAACCCAGATAATCCGACAGTCGCCTACGTTGAAAAGGTTGGCGGCTATATCGGCGGCCCTGGTGCGCCAGGTTCGGCAATGTTCAATTTCGGCCGCAACTTTGGTTTTATATTAGGCGCATTGTCAGGGCTATATATCAGAACCGAATTAATCACGCCCCAGAAGTGGCAAAAGAAATTGGGGCTAGGAACCAGCAAGGGACTAACGCCTACCCAATGGAAAAATAAATTAAAGGCGGAGGCCCAGCGGTTATTTCCTGACATTCGAGTGACATTAAAAACAGCCGATGCGCTGTTAATTTTAGAGGCTACAAAATGAAACCAGAAATAATTTTAAAAGCTACAGCAAAACATTTCGGAATTGCACAGAAGAAACTAAAACAGAAAAGCCGAGGGCCGTGGCCTATTAGTTGGCCGCGTTTACTAGGTATGGCGATTGCATACGAGTCTAATAAATGCGCCCAAGTAGGTAAGGCATTCAATAGAACTCATGGCAACGTAATACACGCATCAAAACGAGTAGCCAATTTGTGCGACGTACATGAAGACCTTGCAGGCGATAGGGAAAAATTAAAGGAGGCTTTGTGTGGATAATTCCAAAAAACTTAGATGCCTTTCCCTCTGCACAGGGTACGGCGGCATCGAGCTTGGACTTGAACGAGCAGGCGTTTCTTTGCAGCCAATCGCTTATGTGGAGAGGGAAGCATTCGCCGCAACAAACTTGGTTGCGAAGATTGAAGCGGGAAAAATGGCTAAAGCGCCTATCTGGACGGATGTTAAAACCTTCCCTTATTCAGACTTTCACGGACGAGTTGACATCATGCTTGCCGGCTATCCCTGCCAACCGTTTAGCGCGGCAGGGCAAAGAAAAGGCGAAGCAGACGAGCGACATTTATGGCCATACATCGCAAACGGAATTGCCGCTTGCCAGCCCCGACTTATCTTTGCCGAAAACGTCGAAGGACACCTTACCCTTGGGATTAAAAACGTGTTCGAGGACTTGGGGCGAATGGGTTACAGCTACAAGGCAGGATTATTTAGCGCGGAAGAAGTCGGCGCAAGCCACAGAAGAAAAAGGCTGTTCTGGTTGGCCGACTCCGGCGGCTCACGAAGCAAGGCTAGGTTTTCAGAATCGCAACAACGGGAAGAAGGGCAGCCAGAAATCTTTAACTACAGTAGTAATCGAGGCTGGCCAGCAAGGCCAGGAGAGCAGCAGCATGAATGGGAAGAACCGCGCACAGTGGCCGACTCCAAGAGCCGGAAATCCGGGCAGTCGGAAACCGGGAACGGGGGGCAAAGTTCTAAGCGAGGAAGTAAGGAAGGAGAAAGTAGTGGCGGGACAAAGGTTAAATGCGAATTGGGTGGAGCAGTTAATGGGATTAGAAACAGGGTGGACAGATTGCGGCTACTCGGAAACGGAGTTGTCCCACATACAGCGGAATTAGCTTGGAGGGTATTGAATGCAGATTGATGAACTAAAAGACAAGTTGCCTCTGCCGCAATTGATGGACGTTTTGGGTTATGCTGAGTTTGCGAAAAAATTAGTTTGTTCGCCATTTAGAGAAGACAGAAATCCTTCATGGGGTATTTACGAGGATAGCAAGGGCTGGCATTTTAAAGATTTTGCAACGGGACAGGGCGGCGATGAGATGGATTTCATTGAGTTGCACTTCAAATGCGATTCCAAAGAGGCTCTTAAATTATATAGGAGTTACTGTGACCACAAACCACTAGACGCGACTGTTTCAATTGGTAAAGCGGCAGAGGCGAGCGAATGGGTAAAGGCTGTTGAGGCATTAGTAGAAAAAGAAAAATGGCTACTTAAACTTGGTGAGGTTAGAGGCTATTCAAAAACACTTCTTGCCGGCCTTATCGAGCATGGATTAATTGGCCTGCATGATAAATCGATTGCATTTCCCATCTACAACGAGGGCGGAGCATATCAAGGGATGCACCTACGCAATCAAGCCGGTTGGAGGATAACCGGCGGAGGTAATCAACCTTGGTTAATTGGTAAACATGACGCGCCTAATATGCACGTTTTCGAGAGTCAATGGGATGCCTTCGCATTCATGGACAGCCAAGGTTTTGGCAATGGCTCTTGGCAGCCAGAAAAACATTGTGTGTTAGTTAGTAGAGGCGCGACCAATACCAAGAAACTGGCGAACTTCATGGCTGAAGGGCAAAAGGTTTATATCTGGCCTCAGAATGATGAACCTGGTCAGAAATGGGTCAACAATGTCGCACAATTGGCCTCTGGCGAGGTTTTTAAGGTTTCTGTGCCTCAAGACCATAAAGACCCTAACGAGTGGCTACAATCGGCAGGCAAAGAGGCTCTTAAAAGTGGGCTGGCAATGGCTAGGCCGTTGATGGTTGATAAGCCTGAAGAGAAGAAAGAAGAAGCGCCGGCAGCTTTTAAAATAAAGAGCTACGATGATTTAAGCGCGGAACCAATGGCAATTCCGCCCCAGGTAATTGATGGGGTAATATATAAAGGCGGCAAACTGATTGTAGGCGGCACAAGTAAGGGCCGTAAAACATGGTCATTAATGGATTTAGCGGCGGCAGTATCAACCGGCGGCAAATGGTGGGGATTCCAGGCTAATTTAGGCAATGTCCTATACGTTAACTTCGAGCTACCAGATTTTCTATTTAGGCAGCGAATGGACGCAATTTTGAAGGCTAGGAAGATAAAAGACATCTCGCGCCTTCATGTAATGAATTTAAGAGGGTTTGCGGCAGATATGACCGATTTAAGGCCGCCTATAGAAAAGGCAATTAGCGAGCATGATTTCAGCCTTATAATCTTCGACCCTGCTTATAAACTACTAGGCGGGCGTTCCGAGAATGATGCCGGAGAGATGGCGAGCTTAATGAATGAGTTTGAGGCGTTGGCTGTTCAATCTGGCAGCGCTGTAGGTTTGGCGCATCATTTCAGTAAGGGCAGCCAGGCGGGCAAGTTTGCTATTGATAGGATGTCTGGCTCTGGTGTTCTGGCGCGTGACCCAGACGCTATTATAACGCTTACAGACCATGAAGAAGAAGACGCATATATATGCGAGACGACACTAAGAGCCTTCCCAGCATTGCCAGCGTTTGGCTTGCGTTGGGACTTCCCACAATTGCGACCATGCCCCGACGTTGACGTTGAAGGCATTAAGCAACCTGGCAGAAACAAAGCCTTCAGCGAGAAGCAGATACTTGAATTACTGCCATCTAAAGGGCTGACCTTTGGCGATTGGCTTGAAAAGGCCAAGAATGAGCATGGAATTAGTAAAACAAGCTTTTATCGGTTGCTTAAAGTGCTGCAAGACAATGACTTAGTATTTAAACAAGAAGGCGGTATATGGATGCCTTTTGGTCGGTTCACAAATGTAAAAGTAAGATGAACAACAATAAGGAACTTAAACCCTTTAAAATCAGTGGTTTCCGCGTAGAAATACTACCTAGTTCAGGGGTGGAACTAAGCCACCCTGAACAGGGGTATTTCCTAATAAAAACCTAGTTCCATAGTTTCAGAATATATATATATATGGAATTAGTGAACCAAATGACGGCAAAGGAGTTAGCTGAGATGGTAGGAGGCAAACGCTACATTGAGTTCAAGCCAGATGAGCGATTACCTGGAGGTTGGGTTGAGGTAGTGGCGACTTGGCCGGATGCTGTTGAGTGGCAAGACCATCCCCAGGTCAAGGCATATAAGAAGCGTGGCCGCCTTGTTGGATGGGATAAGAAGAGGAATAAGATTTGGTCAGGTGAATGATGCAGCCGACAGCCCTGAAGACTTAGCCGCAATGTACTTTGCTGGGGCAGTCATCGAGCAGGCTGTTAGAGATTGGCGGCTGGCTCGACGGGTTGGCTTTATAAACAAGCAAGGAGAAGTAAATAGGGAAATGATACAAGGATATTATAGGAACAGTAGCAACTACAAGCTGCCGACCGCATTTGATGGGCCGGCAGATATTGAGACGTTGGCATCATTCTTTAATTCTGGCGGGTTAGAAGTGTGGTTGCGGTTTGCTGGCTTCAATGTTGATGCTGAAACAATTATTGAAGGATTGTCGACCATTACCCCAAGCAAATCAAAAATAGGTCATCTGCTTAAAAACGAGCAGAAACAAAGCGGTAATTATTATGCGGACATGCAATGGCGGACGTTATGATTGTTGTTCCTTTAAATATAAGTGAAGCAAATGAGTTTGTTTTGTCTTTTCATAGGCATAATAAACCGACTGTTGGCGGAAAGTTTGCGCTTGGGGTTGCGTTTAATTCTGAACTTGTAGGCGTTGCAATTGTTGGCCGTCCGATTTGTCGCCATTTAGACAAGGACGGAATTGCTGAAGTTTTAAGAACTTGCACAAATAACAAAGCGCCAAAGGGTGCTGTGTCAAAATTATATGCCGCTTGTTGGCGTGCTTGGCGTGCTATGGGTGGGCAAAAAATAATTACTTACACACTAAAAAGCGAAAGCGGCGACAGTTTAAGGGGCGCTGGATGGGCTGTTGTTTACGAAAGCAAAACAAATAACAACCCTTGGAATAGTAAAACGAGGCAAAGAGAATGGCAGCCGGTTTTTGGTCAATTAAAATTGCGATGGGAAAAAGAATAACCCCCCCAGTAAGGAATCTTTTTCGCACAATCACTGTCCAGAGGTGACCATTCCCGACTTTTTTATTTCTATGATTGGAGAAATAGCCAAATAAGCAAAGAGAAGGCACATAGAAGACATTTTTATTTATTAAACGCATGGCGACAGCACATAAAAACAAAGGCTCTTATATCTAAAATATGGCAGCAAAAAAGAAACGAACAGTAGGGACAATGATTGAGCTTGCCGACTCTTTAGGATGTAGCCGAGCAAGTCTTTATATCTGGTTAAAAATGGAGGGAGCACCATCAACCAGCAATACGAAAAGGCATGATATTGATGCCTGGGAAAAATTCATAAATAGCAGAGGCTTGAAACCCGTTGAGGGCGACGAGTTAAACCGTGGCAGATTGCAGGCTGAGAACCTACAGCGAAAGAATGCTCTACTTGAAATCGAGATTGACGAAAAATTAGGCAAGCTAATACCAGTTGTAGAGGTTGAGACAGAAGTTACTCGAATGGTTCACCAGTTTAAGAGCCTAATATATACCAAACTAGAGAACGAATTGCCGCCAATACTTGAAGGCATGAAGGCGGCAGACATACAAATTAAACAACGCGAAGCCATTGCCGAGGCTTTTGCAATATTGGAGGAGGATAAGTGGAGAAATCAACGGTTGAAGCAATAGCAAGGCGAGCCATAGCGCCGCGAAGCACGGACCCGCCTTGGCGTTGGGCTGAGAAAAACATAGTAGTTGATAAAACAAGCCCATTCCCTGGCAAGTTTAATGCCAACATTGCACCTTGGACAAAAGAACCTATGGAATGCTTTAGCGACAATCGAATTAAAGACTTGGCGATAATGTGCAGCGCCCAATCTGGTAAAACTCAAATGGTGATTACATTGGCGGCTTGGTGTATTGCTCAAGACCCAGGGCCGGCTATGTGGGTAATGGCTGCACAGGACGAAGCCAAGACATTTGCACGCACTAGGCTAATGCCGACGCTGGAAAACTGCGACGCTGTAGCCGAGTTATTCCCAAATGACCGACACGCCAAGACTACTTTAGAAATTAACTTCGCTAGTATGCCGCTTGTCATTAATGGCGCTAACAGTCAAAGCAAGTTACAATCAAAACCTATTCGCTGGCTGTTTCTGGATGAGGTGCGGAACTATCCGCCAGGAGCTTATGAGATGGTAATCAAACGAACGCGGGCGTTTTGGAATGCTCGCCGCGTTGTCATATCTACACCAGACCATGAAAACGACCATGTGCATAGGGCTTTTCTTGCCGGCGACCAAAGAATTTACGAGGTGCTTTGTCCTGAGTGTGATGAGCGGCACGAAATGAATTTTGAAAACATCAAATTTGATACCAACGAAAAAACTTATGTAAACGACGAGTGGGACTTTGACGAGTTGGGTAAAACAATTCGCTACGAATGCCCACATTGCCAGTCGCAATTTTTAGACCGGCAAGACATCAGAAAGGCATTTGCAATTTCTGGCAAGTGGAGGGCAACCAATCCACAAGCACCAAGTGAAAAAGTTTCTTTTAGATGGTCGGCAGTTTTGCCCCCTTGGGTTTCTTGGCGTGATTTGGTTCAAGAATTTTTGCAGGCAAAGGCAGCCTTAAAAGTCGGCACTACTGTACCCTTAAAAATATTTAAAGCCGAATCTCTTGGCGTGCCTTGGGTTGAAGAAATGGAAACAGACGACGAGCTTAGAGAATTGCCGGTTCACGATGAACAATGGCCCTGGGCAGATGAGGCTTTTCGTTTTGCCACTGTCGATGTTCAGCGTGATTTGTTTTATTTAGTGATTCGAGCCTGGGCGCTCGATGGGCAAAGCCGGCTTGTTCACTGGTCCAAGCCTTTGACGTTTGAAAGCATTGAAGATTTGCGGGCTAAGTATAATGTCAAACCTCATTTAGTTTTTATCGACAGTGGTTACAATGCTCAAAAGGTTTATGCAGCTTGTAAGCAGTTTGGTTTTACTTCTTTGAAAGGAGCAAAAACAAAAGATTTTGCACACAAGATAAAAGACGAAACAATCCGACGCGCATTTTCTCCGCGTGTATATGTTGACCCTGCCGTAGGAACAAAAAGCCAAGGCAGAGTTAGGCCGGTTACTTTGTTTCATTGGAGCAATCCAACTTGCAAAGATGTTTTAGCAAACTTGCGAGATGCAAAAGGGGCAAGCTGGACTGTTACGCCGGACGCTGGCAACGAGTACGAATTGCAAATGTTTTCGGAACGAAGAAGAGAACGCCACGACAAGGCCGGCCAAACCGTTTACGAATGGCATCGAGTCGGCAAACGAGGAAATCATATCTGGGATTGTGAAGGTATGCAGATTGCTGCCGCAATGATGGCTAAATGTTTAGCTGAAACCGCTTGACGATTCGGCCAACTAGGTTGCAATCGTTTTGGCCGGTTTTGGTTTGGTTTCCATCGGCTGACATACAGACTCACTTATAACAAGCCGTCTCTGACTTTTTAACTTTTGTCAGGGGCGGCCTTCTTTTTGTTTCGCTTGAGAAAATACCGCAACCGCTATCCTTAAAAGGAAATGCGGGCAGAAGGTTTATTCTTAAATTTTAGCACTAGTGAAATAACTACAATACAAGCAAAGGCTAAAACCATGCTCACAGAGGGTAAAACCTTGATGGCTTATGGCATAGGCGGCCGCAATGCTACAAAGCAATTTACGCTACCTATTGACCAGGTTTTAAGAGAGTGCCGTTTTGCATTAAAGAAAAAAGACCCTGGTACTTACGGTTATTTGTCTACCCGCACTTACGCAAAATTCCGCAATGCTTAAAGGATTTATAAAAAAATTAGGTTCACTATGGGAACCGCAATACCAAAGCAACCGGCACAGGCGGCCGCTTCGTTATTTAAACAAAGACACAAGGCAATTGATACCAACAGGAACGCACCAGCAATTAGTTAGTGCCGGCCGTTGGTTGTTTGGAAACTTTGCACCAGTACGCGGAGCATTGTTGGAGCAATGCACTTATTCAGTGCAGCCTTTTGTCCCTCAATATATTGGCAAGGATTTAGAGTGGGGAGTGCAGGCCGAGGCATGGCTAAAAGAATTTCACGGTATTTTAGATGTCCAGGGCAAATGCGATTTTGAAGAAATGCTGTACCTGGCATTGTTATCAATTAAGCGTGACGGTGATGTAGGCGTTTTATTAACAAAAACCGGAAGCGGTTATCCGGCAGTGCAATTAATACCCGCGCACAGGATAAGCTCTAAACAGCAAACACCTAACGAGCATAACGGTGTAATCACAAACAAGCAGGGCCGAGCAGTTGCTTACATGATTGACGGCGAGAGAAAAATATCTGCGCGTGATATGGCTCTTTGTTATTTCCCAGAATGGGCAGACCAAGGCCGAGGGGTGACCCCTTTAAGTGCTGTTACTGGTGACCTTCAAGACGTAAAAGAACTAAGAGAGTACGAACTAAGCGCACAGAAGGCCGCTAGTAGCATCGCTTTAGTAGAGCATAACGAAGACGGGTATGCAGACGACAGCGAGGCATTTATAGAGCAGACAGTAGAAAACGGCAGCCTATCAACGACACTTGAAAGCATGGAAGGCGGCGCAATTAGATATTTCCGCGCTGGTTCAGGTTCTAAAATTGAAGTTGTCGAACGCAACCGGCCAGGAGCAAACGCACAGGAATTTGAAAACACAATTTTAAGAAGTGCATTCCAGGCTATCGAATGGCCTTATGATTTAAGTTTAGACCCTACTAAAATTGGCGGGGCAGTTGTTCGCCTAGTAACAGCTAAAGCACAGCGCACAGTTGAAAAGAATCAGAGGCTAGTCAGGAAGATAGCAAGAAGAATTGACGGCTACGCATTGAGCAAAGCAATGAAAAGCGGCTTATTACCACGCCCTAAAAGTGGCGACTGGTATTCCTGGCACTACCAAGGGCCGCGTAAAATTTCAGTCGATGGCGGCAGGGATGCAGGGGCAGCCCGCGAAGATTACAAACTAGGGTTAACAACTTTACAAGAGTTGTATGCAGAACGCGGTTTGCATTGGGAAGATGAGGTAGAAAAAAGAATTTCGGAGCAGCGTTTTGTTTTAGATTTAGCTGACAAGTACGGCATTGACCCGAACCGAGTACAACTATTAACACCAAACGGATTACCACAAAATGAAGATAGAACAGGAATTTGAAAAATGGGCCATATTGCCGGCTTGTATTAACAAGGCACAGGCAACATTAGGCGCAACAATTATCGAAGGAGCGGAGGAGGACGAAGACCGCGACGAGATGGACGACTACGCAATGACCGAAGAAAACGGCGTTGCAATTATTCCAGTGCATGGAGTCATTGGCCATAAGGTTTCTGCCATTGCAAAAATGCTTGGCGCAGTTGATACGCTCGACGTTATAGCCGCAATTGAATTGGCGGCAGAAGACGACGAAATTGATACGATAATTTTAGACGTAGACTCACCAGGCGGAACCGTTGGCGGCGTTCCTGAGTTAGCTGAGACAGTTGAAGAGGTTCAAAAATCTAGCAGCAAAAAAATATATGCTTACACTGATTCATTAATGGCTAGTGCTGCTTATTGGATGGCAGCCGGAGCAAATGGCATTTTTGCAGCACCATCGGCAGAAGTTGGCAGTATCGGCGTTTATCTTCCGGTAATGGACACAAGCGCCGCATTAAAAGAGCAGGGCGTAAATGTAGAAATATTTAAAAGCGGCAAATATAAAGCTGCCGGATTCCCTGGGGTAGCATTAGATGACGAAGTAAGAAAACACCTACAGCTTGAGGTAATGGAAACTTACAACGAGTTTTCTGGCTTTGTTAAAAAGTATCGAGCCGACTTAAATTTTGAATATATGCAAGGCCAAACATTGACCGGCCGGCGAGGTTCTGAAGTTGGAATGGTAGACGGTACAGCTAAAAATTTAGAAACCCTCTTGCAAATTCTAGGGAAACTATAAAATCAACTAAATTGTTTTTGTATTAAAATGACAATCGCTGAAGAAAACGCCGACTTGAAAAGCCAAATTGAGGCTTTGACTGGTGGCAACGAAGAGGCCAGCGCCAGTATTGCAGCGCTTGGAGAACAAAACGAAAAACTAGAAGCTGCAAACGTAGCACTAGGCGAAAAAGTAAAACAACTCGAAAGCGAATTAAAAGACGCGCAAGCAGAACAGCAGGCAGTCGAAGAAATCGCAGGCGAGAAGGCTGCCGAAATCGTAGCCCAGCAAGGGGCCGAGCCTATAGCTGAAGAAGTTGAAGAAGTTGCCAAAGAAAAATCACTAGAGGAACTTTGGAACGAATACAGCACAATAGAAAACTTAAAGGATAGAACCTTGTTCTATCGTGAAAACATCAAACCTTTAACCAAGTAATTTTTTAAGGAGCATATAAGACATGGCAAACACACTAGGCGGCGTAAATCTCGCCCAAATTGCACAGCAAACGCTCGAAACACTTAGCGCAGAAATGCCGGTTGTTTCGGCATTCACTACCGACTTTAGCAGCGATGTTGCTGATGTTGGAGAATCGGTCAGCACTCGCGTAGCAAGTGCTGTTTCTGCGGGCGACGCTACAAGCGGTTACTCTGCTACAGATGTAACAAGCACAGCTAAGACAATCACTCTAAATAAACACAAGCATTTTACTGCTAAGTTTACTGATTTAGAGATTGCTAAAGGCGGGCTTGATTTGTTGGAGCGTACATTTGTTCGCCCTGCTGTTCATTCTGTTGTTAATGCAATGATGGACGACCTACTAGCTTTAGTTGTTAATGCAACCTACAGCAATAAATCAACAGTAACAGCCGCAAACTTTGGCGCTGATGATGTAGCTGGTCTTGCTGGTGATTTAACAACTTTAAACGTGCCAAGAAACGGCCGTGCAATGGTTATCAAACCAGCTTATTACGCTGCACTTGCTAAAGATAACGCCATTCAGGCAAGTTATGCTTTTGGCAATCCTGGCGCAATTCAAGACAACAATATCCCACGCGTTCACGGGTTTGACGTGTTAGAATATTCTGACATTCCAGCTAACAGTGAAAACCTAGAAGGTTTTGTTTGTGGTAAAGAGGCTTTGATAATTGCAGGCCGCCAGCCAGCACTACCAGAAAATTGGGCTGGTTCAACTGAGTCAGTGCAAGACCCTGACACTGGAATTACTCTTCAATTAAGAAACTGGTACGAAGGTAAGGACGGGGCGCAGTACATTACAGCTACACTAATTTATGGTGTCGCCGCTGGTACTGATTCACTAAAACGAATTGTTTCAGCTTAATGAAAGTCAACATTGCAGTCGCTCGTAAGGGCGATAAGTTCAAAACGCTTTATATCGGCAACGATGCCGACCAGGCACTTGAAGCAATGAAGGCGGAAGCTGATAACGACAAGTCGAAATTTGACGAAGTGGTACTGTATAAGTCGCCGCTTTATCATAGGCGCAGAAAGATTTCTGCTTAACTGTTAATAGGGTAATGGATACGCCGGCAGTCGATTAAACGCGGCTGCCGGTTTTTTTATACAAATGAGTTACGCGGATGATATAGCAGAAATGATTAGCGATTTGCCGGTTAATTATATAATCGGCTCGACTACCTACCAAGGTGCAGTCAATGAAATATCAAAGGGACAGGATGCAGGCGAGGGCGGCTTTCTTGATGATTTTGATTTAATAGTTATCGGCAAAAAATCCGCTCATACAAGTTTGCCGGCTGTAGGTTCCAAAATGACCGTTGACAGCCAGTCTTATCGAATTGAAAAGATAACCACAACCGGCGACGGGGCAGAGGTTCGTTTTGATTTAATGAGTGCGGACAGATGAGTTTAACAATTAACAGCGCAGAATTTAGTCGCACTTTGCGACGATACGC
>VTLG01012294.1_pt1 | contig 29971 bp, 39 predicted proteins | sample 4694571 | NCBI WGS metagenome assembly VTLG01 (sample SAMN12604809, study PRJNA352737) | marine metagenome | biome: ENVO:00000447; feature: ENVO:00000209|ENVO:00000569|ENVO:01000036; material: ENVO:00002151; isolation source: viral sequences binned using virsorter ...
TTGATAACATTATTATCAATGGTACAAACATTGGCCATACGTCAGATACTGATTCTATTGCTATTGCCTCTGATGGTGTGGTAACATTTAGTCAAGCACCAGTGTTTCCTGATGGAAGTATTGCTGTTGCAGACTTGGATATTGATGGTGCTACGGATATTGGAGCTGCTATTGTTGATGCAGATTTGTTTATTATTGACGATGGTGCTGGTGGTACAAATAGAAAAACAGCAGCATCAAGACTTAAAACATATATTGGAAGTCCAGCACTTGACGTAGCGTTTGAAAGTAGTGCAACTGATATAACTATGGATAGTGTTCATACTTTTAGTCATGGTTTGGGGGTTAGACCAACATTAGTTGAAGTTTGGGTTAAGTGTACTGATGGTGAACGAGGTTGGGCCACTGGCGATTATCTTCTAATGGCTGGTGCTGGTGGTGTTGGTGGTACTATTGACGCTGGTCTTTCAATACAAGCTGATGCAACCAATGTAGAAGTATTGGCAGGACCAGAAATTAGAATTCATGATCAATCAACTTTTAATGAAGTTTCACTCCAAGCTTCTAAGTGGGACTTTGTTGTGGTAGCGTATGGAGGAGATTTAGGATAATGCCAACAAAACATTATAGAGACACATCTGGAAATTATATTGGTTCATTTATTACAGAATCAGGTGATCATCCTGATGTGCCGGCTGGTGCTATTGAATGCTCAAAACCTCCGAGTGGTAAAGCAAAATGGGTTGATAATGATTGGTCTTGGACAGAACCGCACGGCCCGGCACGTCGTGATCTTTACAATGAAGCTGGAGTGACAGATACAGAAAGATTAGATGCGTTGTGGGATAAACTCATGGAAAGCAATTCAACTAAGGCAGATGCGTTGAAAGTAAAACGTGATGCTGTGCGGGCCGAATCTGATTTCCCAGCTAAAACATAAAATTGTAGGACATCTACACAATGGCAGTTAGATCACCTTTATATTTTAGTGGGGGAAACTTAATTGAATTGTCTTCGGGCGAAATCAACGAGTGGTCACAGAAAGCTATTTACCAATATAGTTTAAGTCCTACTGCTGTTCTTACTGTTGTTTCCAGTAGTGGAGCAAATATTGATGCTATGGATGACACCAGATTGAAGGCAGGCGCAACTTCACAAAGTTCAAGTGCTTTTGTCGCAGAGTCTAGCACTGCTGAACCGAGCACTGTGACAGTTTCTTACGATAAAATCAATTTTGCCTATACTTCAACTGGTGACATCTCTAACACTTCTGATACAGGAACCACCTTTCCTGTATATTATGATAGTAGTGCCGGTGCTGTGCGGGCTATGAATTTGACAGATTTTTTAGACACTTTCATTTATCCGGCAGTGAACCTTATGGTTGCTGCATCTGAGTCTTCTGATACTGCTGGAACATATACGATAACTTCATCAGCGTCTGCGCCAAGTAACTACACTAAAGTCTCTTCTGATGACACCGCTGTTTTTACAGACACAAGAGCTGACACATCAGCATATTCGGCCGCGGGTATTCCTGAAACCCTTGACCAACCAACCACGATTACTAATTACTATCTTCATCGTAGAGATGGTTCTAATCTGACTCCATCCAGAACACCCGTTCTTATTGATGGTTCTAATAATATTCAACAGTTTTCCACGAGCACTCTTGCTGACCTACTAGGTAATTGGTTGAGATACACTGCGGCTCATGATACTAATGGTAACAAGATTACATATTCCGTTGGAACAAGTGGCAGTGGTAATGCCCGAGGAACCAATATGCTTGATACAAGACTTAATGGTTCTGGTAATTATCAAACATTGCAAGTTGGTAGTGACTATCGTGCACAAGAATTTCCAAACGGTTCCGCAGTCACAATCAATACTTATAAACTTTTCATAGATAAAACATAGGAGATAAACTATGGGTGAAGAAACTGCTGCCTATAATGAGAAGGGCGAACCAAAATATCCTTTTGTTGGTAGGATAGTTGAGGCTTATTACACAAATGCAGATCTGACTGAGATTGATATCATTCACAATTACGATATTCCTGATGATGGTGCACATGCAAATGGTGGTAAAGAAGGCACGACAGTATTCTCGGTTTCAGTTGATGAAAAGGACGAACGTTTTCTAGCATTGCTTCAAGAATTTTCTTATGAGTCACTTGATGAATGCACAAGAAACAGAAACGAAGCAACTCGTGATCAATTCAGACGAGCATTCCAAGATTATGCCCAAAGAAACAAAGTCGAAGGTGAATCTTTAGATCTCATATTTGATTATGACCCTGAAAATGAAGTTCATAAAAATATTCTCTCTAGATTAAAACTAAAAATGTTCGAACAGGAAATCGTTCAAAAAAGTAAAAAGAGAAAAGCAAAGACTGGTATTCGTGAGGCAGAAACATTGGAGCAAGCACTCAAAGCATATTCCCAATTTCTTTAATCTGAGAAATTATAAAAAACATGTCTGAGGTAAAGAGAGTATCATGGGAAGAAATAAAACTTATTTGGGAAACTCAGTTATGGCCAAACAAAACTGGAGGCATCAAACCATACAACAAATGGACATGGAGACATCCAAGTAGACACTTTGGTTTTGATTACAACATGGAAATTTCTCCTGTTTTCTTCGGTATTTTCAAAAACAACAAACTCGTGTCAGTTAACAGTTGTTATATGAGTAATGATTGGAAAGACTCAATATATTTTAGGTCTAGAGGTTTATGGACAGATCCAGAATATCGTAAACAAGGTCTTGCTTCTTTAATACTACTTGAAACTATAAAGTATGCAAAAGATAATTATGGAACTTGGATATGGACTGTGTCTAGAAAAACTTCATTAGTTGCATATGAAAGTGTAGGTTTCGAACAGTGGTCTGGTTGGAAAGAAGAGTTGGAATTTGGTCCAAATTGTATCGCGATTAAATACTTATAAATAAGTAATAAACGGAGTCAAACATATGGCAGTTCCATCAACAAAGGCCACTCTTAAATCATACTGTTTACGAGCTCTTGGTTTTGGTGTTATAGACATTAATGTGTCAGACGATCAGATTGATGATAGATTGGACGAGGCGCTACAATATTTTGCTGAATACCACTATGATGGTGTTGAGAGAATGTATCTCAAACATCAAATCACTTCAGCAGATATAACCAGAGCAACATCTGATACATCTACAACCGCAACTGATGTGGTGGATAGTTCTGTCACTGCAACTTGGAAAGAAGGTAATGGTTACATTCCTGTACCGACAGCTGTTCTTTCTGTCGTCAATGTATTTCCTATCACTGATAGCACAACGGCCAACATGTTTGACCTTAGATATCAGTTGAGGTTGAATGATTTATATGATTTTTCATCTACCTCCATTATGGAATATGAAATGACGTTGCAACATCTAGACTTCCTAGAACATGTGTTAGTTGGTGAGATTCCTATTCGTTTTAGTCAGCATCAACAAAGACTTTACCTTGATATGGACTGGAACAATGATGTTAAAGTTGATGAATATATCATTATTGAGTGTTATAGAAAGCTTGACCCAACATCATTTACAGATGTATATAATGACATGTATTTGAAAAGATATGCAACTGCTCTAATCAAAAGACAATGGGGTGCAAACCTATCAAAGTTTAATGGCGTTACAATGTTAGGAGGTGTCACGATGAATGGTGACACTATTTACTCACAAGCACAAGAGGAATTGCAAAGATTAGAAGAACAAATTCAACTTGCATTTGAGTTGCCCGTCAACTATATGATAGGATAAACCATGCCTGTTAATTCCATATTTCATACCAGTAATTCTCATGCGATTGCAACAGAGCAAAATCTCTATAGAGATTTGCTTGCAGAAGCCATTCAGATATTCGGCCATGATGTTCATTATCTAGACAGGACTATTGTAGCAGAAGATACTCTTTTGGGAGAAGATGTGCTTTCAAAATTTAGTTCTTCTGCTAAGATTGAAATGTATGTTGAGAATGCAGAGGGTGGTTATGAAGGTGAAAGAGAGTTGATGAATAGGTTTGGTTTACAAAACCTAAGTGATGTAACCTTTGTAGTAGCAAAACACAGATTTCAACAGTTAACAAAACAGATTACAATTGAGAGTGGCACAGACACTACAGGTGGTGCCATACTTCTAGAGTCTGGAACTATTGATATGTCCTCTGATGCAATTGTATTTGAAGGAGAAACCTTCTATATTCTTAATGAGACTGATGCAACAGATTCAGATAGACCTCTTGAGGGGGATTTAATTTTTCATCCAATTTTGAAGAAACTATTTTCTGTGAATTTTGTTGATCACGATGAACCTTTTAATCAATTAGATAACAATCCAGCTTATAGATTACGGTGTCGCACCTTTGATTATAGTTCCGAGATATTGGATACAGGTATTGATGCGATTGATGCAATTGAAGATGCACTTTCAACAGATGCACTTGTTTATCAATTCACTCTGGAACAATCAAGTGCTGTCAATGAACCTATTAGAATTCATGACACTGCAACAACTAGAGGATTGTTGTTAGATGAAACAGATAGTGACAATATCATAGGTGAAGACGATAGTAGCTCTGTTGGTGAAAGCATACTTCTTGAGACAGGCACCAATGATTATCTGTTACAAGAGGAATATATAATAGGTACAGGTGGAGCAAATACTGGTAGTCTTGATAATACTGCACAGAATGAATTGTTTGAAAGTTTGGATGATGATGTGTTAGATTTCACTGAAAGTAATCCATTTGGTGACGCAGGAGAGTAAAGAATGTTAGGCAGTCAGTTCTACCACGAAACAATAAGAAAGGTCGTTGTTGCATTCGGAACCTTGTTCAATGGTATTCAGTTGGTTCGTAAAGACAATGATGGAACTATTGTGCAATCCATGAAAGTTCCTTTGGCCTATGGTCCGAGACAAAAGTTTCTTGTTAGATTAAGAGAAGATCCTGATCTTACAAAACAGGTAGCGATTACACTTCCACGTATTGGGTTTGAGATTCAAAATCTAACTTATGATCCTAGTAGAAAATTAAATCGGGTACAAAAGTTTAAGAAGACTAAATCAGGAAATACTAGTAGACTTGATGTACAATTTATGCCAGTTCCATACAACTTGGATTTTGAGTTGTACATACTGTCAAAGAATTCTGATGATGCATTGCAAATCGTAGAACAGATTCTTCCTTACTTTCAACCTGACTATACTCTTACAATTAATGATATGGCCGATATGGGTATCAAGAGAGATGTGCCAATCATTCTGAATAGCATATCATATGAGGATGATTATGAAGGTGATTTTGAAACAAGACGAGCCATAATCTATACATTGTCTTTTACGACTAAGTTTTATCTTTATGGTCCAATTACTGATTCCGGTGTCATTAAGACTGCTATTGTGGATCAGTATGCTAATGTTAAGTCAGAAGCTCCAGCAAGAGAACAGAGATACACTGTTACTCCAGATCCAACTACTGCCGATGCTGATGATGATTTTGGATTTAATGAAACTACATCTTTCTTCCAAGATTCAAAAGTCAGAGATAATACCACAGGCGATGATAAGTTAACAGAATGAACAGTGAAATTGATAAAGCTTTAGGAGTGGTTGAAGATATTGAGATCAACCCTATTGTTGAAAAAAAAGTAAATCCAATACAAATATCTAATAATGATGCAGACATAGAAAATGATTATGCGTATCAAAGACAAAATTTTTACAACTTGGTTGAACGTGGATCTGATGCGATTGAAGGTATTCTTGAATTGGCTAGGGAAAGTGATGCTCCACGAGCGTATGAAGTCGCAGGTAATTTGATCAAACAAGTTGCAGAGGTGACAGAGAAACTTGGCGACCTTCAAGAGAAAATGAAACGTCTCAAAGAAGTTCCAAGTAATGCACCGAAAAATGTTACCAATGCTTTGTTTGTGGGAAGCACTGCTGAATTGCAGAAAATGTTAAAAGAAAAATAGGATATGGCTGATCAAAACCAATATCTGGGTAATCCTAATCTCAAGAAAACAAATACTCCGGTAGAGTTCACAAAAGAGAACATTATCGAATACGGTAAGTGTGCAGAAGATCCACTTTACTTTATTAAGAACTATGTTCAAATCGTTTCTCTTGACCACGGACTAGTTCCATTTGAGATGTATGGTTTTCAAGAGGGTATGGTTTCAACCATGCACGATAATAGGTTTTCTATTTTTAAACTACCTAGACAGTCAGGCAAGTCAACTATTATCATCTCATATCTTTTGCATTATGCATTATTCAATCCAAATGTGAATATCGCTGTCCTTGCAAATAAGTCAATCACGGCAAGAGATATTCTTGGTAGATTACAACTTGCATATGAAAACCTTCCTAAATGGATGCAACAAGGTATTATTGCGTGGAACAAGGGTAATATTGAATTAGAGAACGGTAGTAAGATTATTGCTGCTGCCACCTCCTCAAGTGCTATTCGTGGTGGTTCTTATAACATTATTTTCCTTGATGAGTTTGCGTTTGTTCCTTCTAACGTTGCAGAACAATTCTTTGCATCTGTCTATCCTACCATTACCTCTGGTCAAAACACAAAGGTTATCATTGTTTCTACACCACACGGTATGAACATGTTTTATAAGATATGGGTAGATGCACAGGAAAGACGAAATGATTATATTGCAACAGAAGTTCATTGGAGTGAAGTTCCTGGCCGTGATGAAGAGTGGAAGAAAGAAACAATACGAAATACTTCAGAGTCACAGTTTAACGCTGAGTTTGAATGTGAATTCCTAGGCTCAATTGATACATTGATAAGTGCACACAGATTGAAAACTTTGGTATATAGAAATCCAATTCAATCAAATGCAGGGTTGGATATTTATGTTAGGCCAGAAAAAGACAATGTGTATATGATAACGGCCGATGTTTCTCGTGGAACCGCAAATGACTATTCTGCCTTTGTAGTCTTTGATGTGACTGAAATACCATATAAGGTGGTTGCGAAGTTTAGAGATAATGAAATCAAACCGCTTCTGTTTCCTACAAAAATACATGAAGTTGCGAAGGCATATAATCAGGCATACGTCATGGTAGAGGTGAATGACATAGGTGAGCAGGTCGCTAACGCTTTACAGTTTGATCTTGAGTATGACAACCTAGTTATGGCTTCGATGCGAGGACGGGCCGGACAGATACTTGGAGCGGGCTTCTCAGGCGGCAGAGCGCAATTGGGTGTAAGAACAACCAAGGCTGTCAAAAAGATTGGTTGTTCTAATCTTAAACAGTTGATAGAGGACAACAAACTAATAATAGAAGATTATGATGCTGTCAATGAACTGTCTACTTTTATAGTCAGAGGTTCATCCTATCAAGCAGACGATGGGTGTAATGATGATTTGGTTGCATGTATGTTTATGTTTGCATGGGCAACAGATCAGACTTATTTCAAAGAACTTACTGACAATGATATACGAAAGACAATGATAAAAGAGCAACAGGATATGTTAGAACAGGACATGGCTCCATTTGGTTTTATTGTCAACGGTATAGATGATCCCTTTGAAGATACTATAGATGAGTATGGAACCCGCTGGACACCAGTTGTTAGAGATTATAATACAAATTGGTAAAACACTAAATAAACTCAATTAGATCAGATTCTAATTTAATGAAACAATTTGCACAAACAATTTTTGAATTCTTTATCAATTGAATTGATTCTTCACGACTCTCTTCGTTCATACCTTTACGTTGAGTAAGTTTTCTAATTTTATTGTTGTGTGGGTAGAACTTTAAACAAACAGTTTCGCTTTCACCACAATGAACACAGGACTTGTCAGCAAGGTATTCGTTGAGCCACACTATGCGTTGTCTATAGTTACGTTTCGCAACTTTCTTTATAGTGTCTTTATACTTCTCATAGTGTGATGACATGTGCATATTTATAAGATTTGCAACATATAAAAACACGGTTTTAGAAAACCTATTTTTATAAATAATAACAAGAATAACAAAGAGTTTTTAGACTCTACAATTGTAAGGAGTACGAGAAATGGGTTTTTTAGTCTCTCCAGGCGTACATGTTAAAGAAATTGATCTTACTAATATCATACCCGCCGTACAAACAAATATTGGCGCAGTTGCTGGACCTTTTGAAAAGGGCCCGGTTGCAACGGTTGTTAATATTGGTTCTGAAGAAGAACTAAGAAGTATTTTTGGCGAACCTAATGGTGATAACTTTGAATATTGGTTCACTGCTGCAAACTTTTTGCAGTATTCCAATGCGCTTAAAGTTGTCCGGGCTGAGTCTGGTGTTCTAAATGCTGCATCTGAACTAGGTGTGTTGATTAGAGATACTGACCACTATTCGGGTTCTTATAGAGATGGTCAAGGAACTGTTGGTCCTTGGGCCGCAAGAACTGCTGGTGATTGGGGTAACTCTCTCGCGGTTTCCATTTGTGCAACTGCTACAGCATTTTCGCAGAACATTACAGGGGCGAACCAAGTTAACGGTGCGGCATCTAACGGTGCAACATCTGTTACTGTTGATGACGTTGATCTTGCAGACAACGTTATTAACGTTGGCGATATCGTTTCTTTCTTCACAGACAGTGGATTCGGTACTCCGGCTAGTGGTCATGCAGGTAGAGAATATGAGGTCACTGCTCGTGACACAGCAAACAACACAATCACAATTCGTGAACTAGACAATCCGAATGGAACTGGATTGGTTGCAGACCTTGCTGACAATTCCTTCATTCGTAGACGTTGGAAGTTCTACGACTTTTTTGATTCTGCACCTGGCACATCTGACTGGTCTACTAAAGAAGGACGCGGTACAGCTGATGAACTGCACGTTGTTGTTTATGATACAACAGGTAAGATTACTGGATTCAGTGAAAGTGTTGCTGGACAAAGAGGTGACTCGATTCTAGAAACATATTCAGCACTTTCCAAAAATCCTAAGGCCAGAACAGCTCAAGGTGGAACAAACTATTATCCTGATGTGATCTATACACAATCTGCAAATATCTATTGGATGGATCATCTTTCTTCTGGTACTAACTGGGGTAGTGACTTGGATGCAAGTAACAACATTATCCTCAACGGTACGGATTCTAGTAGTTCGGATGAAGGTGATGCTGTTCTTTTAGATGGTACAGATAGTTCTGGTTCAAATGCTGGAGATAACGTTATTCAGGACTCCGGTTCTGGTGCTGGTGCGTTCACTGCTGTTGACACACCGACATATGATGGGTTGACTGGTGGAACAGACGACTATTCTTTGACTGTTGGTGAGAAGAGAACAGCATATGACTTGTTCGCAGACACAGAAGCTCACGACATCAACTTTGTGCTTAGTGGTCCTGCTGTTACAGTTACTGGTTCATCGTTCGGCACATCTGGTGATGAGTTTGACACACATGGTACGATGATTACAGACCTTTGTGAACTTCGCAAGGACTGTGTTGGTTTCATCTCTCCTGCTCGTCAGGCGGTTGTTAACGTTCAGAGTTCAAACACGCAAACAGTAAATGTAAAAGATTCGTTTGATACATTGCCATCGTCTTCGTATGTTGTATACGACAGTGGTTATAAGCAGATGTATGATAAGTACAATGATGTGTTGCGTTTTGTTCCTTTGAATGGCGACATTGCTGGGGTATGTGCAAACACAGATAGAGTTGCTGATGCATGGTTCTCACCAGGCGGTTACAATCGTGGTAACATTCGTGGTGCGATTAAAGTTGCTTACAATCCAAAACAGTCTGAAAGAGATATTCTTTACAAGGCTAGAATCAACCCTGTTGTTGATTTTCCTGGTCAGGGTGTGGTTCTCTTTGGTGACAAGACTGCTCTAACAAAACCAAGTGCGTTTGATAGAATCAACGTTCGTCGTTTGTTCTTGGTTCTTGAAAAAGCAATCGCAACTGCTGCTAAGTTTACACTCTTTGAGTTCAACGATGAATTTACAAGAGCACAGTTCCGTAACTTGGTAGAGCCTTTCTTGCGAGATGTTCAGGGTCGTAGAGGTATCACTGATTTTGCGGTGATTTGCGATGCTACGAACAATACAGGTGAAGTGATTGACAGAAATGAATTCATTGCTGACATCTTCATCAAACCAGCAAGGTCTATTAACTTTATCACTCTTAACTTTGTTGCCGTTCGAACTGGTGTCGAATTCAACGAAGTTATCGGTAGATTCTAATAAGGAGCAACGAAAATGGTTGGAACATTAGACGAATTTAGGTCACAACTACTTGGTGGTGGCGCTAGAAATAACCAATATCGCGTTGAGATTAATAATCCTCCTGCTGGTGCTGTTGGTTTGGATACAAGAAATGCTGCGTTTTTGTGCACGGCTGCTCAGTTGCCAGGAATGACAATCGCTGAGGTTGAGGTTCCATTTAGAGGTCGTTCATTGTTTATCCCTGCTGATAGAACATTTGAGACATGGACTGCAACTTTCTTAAACGATACAAACTTTGCAATTAGAAACGCAATGGAACGGTGGAATAACAGTATGAATAATCTTGTCACGGGTCAAGGTTTGACCCTTCATGATGAATATACTGCTGACCTTAGAGTTTCGCAACTTGATAGAGATGATTCGGTGTTGAAAACATACACCTTTGTCAATGCGTTTCCTCTAGAGGTTAGTGCGATTGATTTAGCTGCCGGCACTTCAGACACGATTGAAACTTTTGATGTGACATTTAGATATCAACACTTTGTTACTGATGCCGTCATTGCAGATGCGCCGTCTGGTCCATTTTAGTGACTGACTATATATTTCTAACTACTAAATAGTAGTAGTAAGGAGATATAATGGCAGAACTATTTGGTTTTAGTATTACTCGAAAAGGGGCTCAGGACAGTGGAGATACTTTCACTGTCCCGACTCCTGACGACGGTAGCATCGAAGTCGCTGGTGGCGGTTTTTTCTCTTCTGTTCTTGATACGGATGGACGAGAAAGAACCGAGCTAGATTTAATTCGACGTTATAGAGATATTGCACAACAACCAGAATGTGACAGTGCAGTCGAAGATATTGTTAATGAATCAATAACCTCAGATGAATTTTCTCAGTCTGTTATGGTTACTCTTGACAGACTTCCCTACCCAGAAAAAATTAAAAGACTTATTCGCAAAGAATTTGATAGTGTCCTTTCTCTTTTAGAATTTGAACAAAAAGGTCATGATATCTTTAGACGTTGGTATGTTGATGGAAGAATTTTTTTCCATAAAGTTATTGACCCTAAAAATCCTAAAAAAGGCGTAACTTCATTACGATATATTGATGCAACTAAGATTAGAAAAGTAAGAGAAGTAAAGAAAGAGAAAGATCAAGCCACTGGTGTAGATAAGATTAAGAAGATTGAAGAGTATTACATCTATAATGAAAAAGGATTGCATTCTGCCGGATATGGTGGAGCTCAACAGGGAATTAGAATTGCTGATGACGCAATAACATATTGTCCTTCTGGTGTAATTGATCAAAACAGTGGTAAGGTTTTATCTTACTTACACAAAGCAATCAAACCTGTCAACCAATTGAGGATGATTGAAGATGCGTTGGTTATCTATCGTATTTCTAGGGCTCCTGAGCGTCGTATATTCTATATTGATGTTGGTAATCTTCCTAAGATAAAAGCAGAGCAATACCTCAAAGATGTGATGAATCGTTATCGCAACAAGTTGGTCTATGATGCATCAACTGGTGAGATACGAGATGATAGAAATCATATGAGCATGTTGGAAGACTTCTGGCTTCCACGAAGAGAAGGTGGTCGAGGCACAGAAATTACAACATTGCCGGGTGGTTCTAATCTTGGTGAGATTGATGACATTCAATATTTCCAGAAAAAACTTTATCGGTCATTGAATGTTCCTATTTCCAGACTTGAATCAGAATCAAATTTTAGTCTTGGTAGAAGCACAGACATTACAAGAGATGAACTCAAATTTACCAAGTTTATTCAGAAGTTAAGAAAGAAGTTTGTTCATCTCTTTACGGACGTTTTGAAAACTCAGTTGTTGTTAAAGGGTGTTATTTCCTTAGAAGACTGGGATATAATGAAAGAACATATTCAATATGATTTTCTCAAAGATGGTCATTTTGCAGAACTGAAAGAAGCAGAGTTGTTGAATGACCGTATTAGCACACTACAAAATATAGAATCATATATTGGAACATTCTTCAGTAAAGAATATGTTTTGAAACATGTGTTGCGTATGAATGATGCAGAGATAGCTGAAATGCGTGACCAAATTGCATCTGAGGCAGAAAAAGATCCAATGGATGGTGGTGTGCCGAATGATGGTGGTGATGGTATCCAAAGATATCCAACAGATCCAGGTGGCATGGCAGTTGATCCAGAAATGGATGCTGGAGATAGAGCAGCACTTGCCTATGGTATGGATCCAAATGCAGACGAAGGAGAGCAACAGTGACGAGTAGAGAATTCGTAGATATGATAGCAAGTGGTAATAATGTGGAAGCAGAGGATGCATTTAAACATGCAATCTCTCATAAAGTGAGTGATGCTCTGGAAGACAGAAGAAGAGAATTGGCTGCATCTTTTGTAAATACCAAGAGTGTGGAAACTGAGGAAGAGTAGTGGCGGAATTTCAGTTAGTAGTTAATGGAATATTAGAGACTTATACTAAATATGAAGACATTCCAGATACTTTCGAAAATGTAATTAAATTTTTACCGGATCTTCCAGAACCAGAAGGTGAGGATGGAAATCATACAGATGAACAACATGCAGAGATGGCAAGATGGAACGGTAGACTACAAGCACTAATGGAAAAAGAACGTGCCCGCAGCAACTAGAATTGGAGATGCAGATGTACCACACTGTTCTGGAATGGTCAGAGCAGAAGGTTCGGCAAATGTATTTGTGAATGATATCAAGTGGAGTTGTCAAGGAGATGTTAATACAGTTCACTTACTACCGGGCGATGAATTTTGTCCATCACATGCAGCACCCATAACAACTGGTTCCACTACTGTATTTGTAAATGGTGATGGTGCTGGTAGAATAGGTGATGCGATAACAAATTGTACTTCTGTTGCTGCTGGAAGTGATAATGTTTTTGCAGGACCGTAAAATGAAACAAAAATTTGAAAACATGTATACATCTGTCGTTGAAAAGGACGAGCATAAAATGTCTAAGGAGTATAAAAGACTTTCTCCAAAGATGAAAGATGCTGTTGATTCTATTTTCAAGGTCATGGATGCTAAACCTTCAGATTTCCTAAATAGCTTTGAAAAAGTAATAAAAGATGCATCAAAAAAATATAAAGTGCCAGAAAAACAAATTATGGCATACTTTGAAAAAGAAATGCTTTCGATTTAAGGAGTTAGAGGATGGCTGTTGCAACTAGAACATTAAAAGATACAGTGGTTAATGCCTCCGGTGCCGGCGGTAAAGTTACCATTTTGGTTAATTGGGATGATGAAGCTTCTTCAAACAATAATATCTTAGATGCTTCTGGTCTTGATGGTCATGCGAATGGTGCAAAATTGGATATCACTCGTATCTGGTGGGCAATCAACTCGGGGCCCACAGATGACGACAAGAACTGGGCGTTCATTGAATTTAAAGGCGCATCATCTGATACTCTCGCAATCAATCTTGCTGGAACTGGACACTATGATGGGACGGCGGGGCCTATTACTAATAACGCAACAAACACAACTGCAACCTCTGGTGACTTGGAGTTGAGTTTGCGTAACTCTTCTGGTTCAATGATTATTGAACTTCGTAAAGACGAGAACTTTACATCATAGGGGATATGAGATGCAAGTTGTAAAATTATTTTCAGAAGCCGTGGAAGAAGTACAGTATATCTGTGAAGAAAAAGAAAGCGGCGATAAGAATTACAAGATTCGTGGTGTCTTCATGCAAGCAGACATTAAGAATAGAAATGGCCGTGTATATCCAATGGAAGTGCTAGAAAAGGAAGTACAGCGGTATAACGAAAAATTCATCGATGAAAATCGAGCGTATGGTGAACTAGGTCATCCTGATGGCCCGACAGTTAACCTTGAACGTGTTTCCCATATGGTTACTTCACTGAAACCAGATGGTAAGAATTTTATTGGTGAGGCAAAGATTTTGAAAACCCCTATGGGAGAAATAGTTAAGAACCTTATGGATGAAGGTGCAAAACTGGGAGTTTCCTCTAGAGGCATGGGAAGTTTAGACCAAAGAAATGGTGCTAACTATGTGAGAGATGATTTCTATTTAGCGACTGCGGCGGATATCGTTGCAGACCCGTCTGCTCCAAACGCTTTCGTAGAAGGTGTTATGGAGGGTAAAGAATGGGTATGGAATCACGGTGCTTTGGTTGAAGCGCATTTAGCTAAATTGAAAAAGGAATTTGATGTCAAAGAACATAAAAGGCAAACGAACAAAGAAGCATTAGAGTTTGCTAAATTCCTCAAAATGTTATAACTTATAAATAATATAAACAAAAAATAAGGAGAAATCCATGTCTGAACTAGATACAACAATTGAGGAGCTTGAAGCTGAAGTTCTAGCGGAACTTGAAGAAGCTGCACATGATGCTCCTATGAAAGGCGCCGCTCCCGCTGAAAAGACTGAAAAAGTGAAAGGTAAAACACCAGGCGGTGAAGTTCAAGATGGCGGAGAGCCAGTCGTTGAACCGGACGCAAAAAAATCCCCAACTGATGTCACTGATAAAAGTGCGAAAGAAGTTAGTGGAGACGAACAACAGGATGATGAAGGTAAACCTGAACCCATGAAGCACTTGAAAAAAGTCAAAGAAGATGCTCATGAAGAGGAAGAAGAAATGGAAGAAATGAGCAAGAAAGATCTTATGGCTGCCATGCATAAAAAAATGGAAGGTATGCATAAGAAAGATCTTATGGCTGCATATGGTTCCATGAATATGGGTTACCATGAGGAAACGGATGACAACATTGAAGAAAGAATTTCTGATATTAACGTCAAAGAAGATGTTTCTGCTTTGATTTCTGGAGAGGACCTCTCTGAAGAGTTCAAGATTAAGGCTGCTACAATTTTTGAAGCTGCTGTTAAGTCTAAGATTCGTAGTGAAGTTGAACGAATGGAAGAAAGTTATGCCGTTCAACTTGAAGAAGCCACTGAAGTGGTTAAAGAAGAACTGTCGGAAAAAGTCGATGGTTATCTTTCTTACGTTGTTGAAGAGTGGATGAGAGAAAACGAAATTGCTGTTGAGCGTGGCCTCAAGGGCGAAATCGCTGAAGATTTCATTTCCGGTCTGAAACAACTGTTTGAAGATCACTACATTGACGTTCCTGACGAAAAGTATGATATTCTTGAAGCTCAGTCTGAAAAGATTTCTGAACTTGAAGAAAAACTCAATACCTCTATCGAAGAGAATGTTGAGAGAAGAAAGGTTGTTGAGTCTCTGACAAGAGATGCAATTATGTATGAAATGTCTGAGGAACTTACCGTTACTGAAATGGAAAAATTCAAATCTCTGACTGAAGAGTTGGAATTTGTGAGTGAAGAAAGTTTCCGTCAGAAGCTCGACACACTGAAAGAAGGTTATTTCCCCAAAACTGGTGGAGAAGAAACTTTCGCGATTGTTGATGGAGATAGTGAAGAACCAGCACAGGACATTGATACGACTGATACGATTAAATCGTACTTGTCGGCTATCAGTCGTACCAAATAGTGCATATTTTATAAATTAACTGTAGAAAAATAAAAAGGAGAAACGAAAATGTTTCAAACAGAACATCTACAAGAAAAGTGGCAGCCAGTCCTAGATCATCCTGAACTTCCTAAGATCGATGATAGCTATCGCCGTGCCGTCACAACCGTTATTCTTGAAAACCAAGAAAAAGCGTTGATGGAAGACCGTGCTTTCCTTTCGGAAGCCGCTCCTATCAACTCGACTGGTGGTTCCATTTCTAACTGGGATCCCATTCTCATCTCGCTCGTTCGTCGTGCGATGCCTAACCTGATCGCTTATGATATCTGTGGTGTCCAGCCTATGACTGGTCCGACAGGCCTCATTTTCGCGATGCGTGCTTCGTTCCTGTCTTCGGATGGTGCAGAAGCTCTGGTTGACGAAGCTCTGCCTGGTAAGGCTGGTGCTTCTAACCAAAACGCTGCTGGTACAACTGGTGGTGGTGATGTTGGTGCAACAGAAACTAATCCTGCCGTTCTGAACGACAGTCCTTCTGCTGGTACTTACACTTCTGCTACTGGTATGACGACTGCTCAGGGTGAAGCACTGGGTGATACATCCACAAATGCTTTCGCTGAAATGGCGTTCTCCATCGACAAGTCCACGGTTACCGCCGTGACTCGTGCTCTGAAAGCTGAGTACACGATGGAACTGGCCCAAGACCTGAAAGCGATTCATGGTTTGGACGCTGAAACAGAACTGGCTAACATCCTGAGTTCTGAAATTCTTGCTGAAATCAACCGTGAAGTTGTTCGCCGTGTTTATGTTGCTGCCGTCAAAGGTGCTCAGGTTAACACGACGACTGCCGGTATCTTCGACTTGGATACAGACTCCAATGGTCGTTGGTCGGTTGAGAAGTTCAAAGGTCTGATGTTCGGTATCGAGCGTGATGCAAACGCGATTGGTCAGCAGACTCGTCGTGGTAAAGGTAACATGCTGATGTGTTCTGCTGACGTTGCGTCTGCATTGCAAATGGCTGGTATCCTTGACTACACGCCTGCTCTGAACAATAACCTGAACGTGGATGACACAACTACGACATTTGCTGGTGTCCTGAATGGTCGCTACAAAGTCTATGTTGACCCGTATGCTGCCAACGTTGCTGCTTCGCAGTATTATGTTGTTGGTTACAAGGGTACGTCCCCGTATGACGCTGGTATGTTCTACTGCCCGTATGTTCCGTTGCAAATGGTTCGTGCGGTTGGTGAAAACACCTTCCAGCCGAAGATCGGGTTCAAGACTCGTTACGGTATGGCTGCTAACCCATTCGCTCAGACTGCTGGTGCAGTTGCTGCGGGTGACACGCAGAACACTGATGCCTCGATTGATGATGGCGTCAATGTTTACTACCGTCGCGTTAAGGTTACAAACCTGATGTAAGACCCTTTCCACGACAGAAAAAGTAAAATAGTCGTGGACCTTCAGGGGGCGCAGTTTGCGCCCCCCTTTTTTTGTTACATTTGTGTTACACCTAATAAATATTTTTAGGTAATAATTTTATTACCGATATTTAATTAGGAATCAAATAAATGAAAAAGGCAATCTTCGTTGGACTGTTTTCTTGCAGTCTTTTCTTTCCAAGTGCATTTGCAAGAGATAATATTACCACTGTTGGTTCATCTACAGTATATCCTTTTGCGACTGTGGCATCTGAAAACTTTGGTAGAGCTCATGGTAGTACACCAATTATTGAAAGCACTGGCACAGGTGGTGGTTTCAAACTATTCTGTAAAGGTACTGGAGTAAAAACACCGGATATTTCAAACGCCTCGCGAGCAATTAAGTCAAAAGAAGTTGAAAATTGTAAATCAAATGGTGTAACACCTGTTGAAGTGAAAATTGGTTATGATGGTATTGTTATCGCAAATGATAAAAGCGGTTTTGCGTTTGAACTTACATTGCGTGAACTCTATTTGGCCTTGGCAAAGAAAGTACCTCACGGAAAACAAATGATGGATAATCCATATATGATGTGGTCTGATATTAATCCAAAACTTCCAAACAAAAAAATTGAAGTGCTTGGACCACCGCCAACATCTGGCACTCGTGACGCATTTCTTGAACTTGTGATGGAAAAAGGTGCAAAGACTTTTCCAGAACTCAAGACCCTTCGTAAGAAAGATAAGAAAGCATTTAAAAAATTGACTCATACGATTCGTGAAGACGGTATATACATAGAAGTAGGTGAGAACGATAATCTGATTGTACAGAAACTTCGTGCAAATCCAGATGCGATTGGTATTTTTGGTTATAGTTTTCTAGACCAAAACACAGACACCATAAAGGGTGCAAAGATAGAAGGTGTTGAACCTACTTTTGAAAACATTGCAGGTGGCCAATATAAAGTAAGTCGTCCATTGTTTTTCTATGTTAAGAAAGAACACGTTGGTGTTATTCCTAAACTAAAGGAATATGTCATGTTCTTTGTAAGTGACAGAATGATTGGTGATGAAGGTGCGACTGTTGATAAAGGTTTAATTCCTTTGGATGAAGACGCAAGACAAGTCTTACGCAAAAAAGTAGAGGTAGAACTCGGAGGTAGTTAAGTAACAAGTACCTTACAAGTACCTTACAAGTACCTCACAAAAAAGACTCATCAGAGTCTTTTTTTATCTTATAAATACTAGTATGGCAACAAGTTATGCACTATCAAGGCAACCAGATGTGTTGGATTATGCAAGTCCAACACAGTTTAGTTTTGTAATCAATCAACTACCAAAGGTGCAGTTTTTTACTACAGCTTGTAGTTTGCCAGGTATTACTCTGGGAACAACAACTTTTCCTACCAGATTTACACAAGTTCCAATTCAAGGTGATAATGTAACATTTGAAAGTTTCAATTTATCCTTTATTGTTGATGAACATCTTGAAAACTATCTGTCTCTTCACGATTGGATAACTGGAGCTGGTTTTCCAAAATCCACGGAACAGTTTCAAACCTTCAGAGATGAAACTTCTGAAACTTCAGATGTTGGTTATCAAAAAGCAGGAACAAGAACCAGTATGGTTACAAAGTCAGATAGAAATATGACTTCTGACTCAACACTAACAATACTATCTAACAAAAATAATCCCATTGTTGAAGTTAGATTTCGTGATATGTTCCCCACGTCGTTGAGTGCACTCAATTATGATCAGAGTGCAACAGATGTTGATTATATGAAAGCAAATGCAACTTTTGAATATCAATTATATGAAATTATAAAACTTTAGGATGATACATGGACAAATTGAGTGAGCTCGCAGCAGAGTCTAAGCGGGATTTAGATATTGATGATACCTTTGAAAATTTACACCAAGAATCATATAAGAACCAAAGAATTCGACCCAAATGGAGTGAGTACAAAGCAAAGTACAAACTTCTAATATTCCAACTGAAAGCTGACCATCGCAGACTATACTTAAACAAGTGGGAATATTACGCGGGCAAAGCTGACCCAAAAACTTATTCCGAAAAACCATTTGATATGAAAGTTCTCAAGACAGATCTTGATATGTATATCAATGCAGATGAAGAAATAATTGAAAGTGAAAAGAAGATTGAATATTACAAAACAATACTGGGTCTTATTGAAGATACACTAAAAAGTATAGAACAAAGAGGTTGGGATATTAAGAACGCCCAACAACAGCAGATACATTTGGCCGGAGGTTTTTGATGAATGATGTTGATGTGAAAGTTGATGAGTACAGTTGTTTCCCCACAATGATTTACAAGTTTGAAGCAGACTTGTCTGATTATTATGATGATATGTTAGAATACATTAAGATACAGCCGATGGAACTGGATGGTATGATTCAGACCAAAGATGATTTATATGCTTTGGAAACATTCGGTCCACTAGTAGAAGTTGTTCGTCATACCATAGGAAACATTCTCAAAAATCTACAATATGATGATTATAAAGAAATTGAAATCACGAGCATGTGGGGTAACCATATGCAAAAGGGTAGAGCACATCCACCACATACACATTCTAATAATGTCATGTCTGGTGTGTATTACATTGAAAGTTCAAAAGATGCAGCTCCCATACAATTCTTTGATCCCAAATCACAAGCAAATGTGTTGAAGCCAAAAGGAGTTGCGACCTGGCAAAATTCTTCTATGTTGCAGTTTAACTCTGATGTTGGAACAGGATTAGTTTTTCCTTCATGGTTACAACATTGGGTTCCTCCTACTTCAGCAGCAAGAACAAGCATCTCTTGGAATTGCATCATTAGAGGTGACTATGGTTCCAGAGAAGAATACCAGTATGCTTATTTCTAAGAAGGATGAAGTACATCTCGTATTATCAGATGTAGAACCATCTATCGCAGCAGAACTAAGCGATTTCTTTACGTTCGAAGTTCCTGGCTTCAAATTTATGCCTGCATATCGTAGTCGTATGTGGGATGGTAAAATTCGTTTATTCAACATACATACAGGAGAAATTTATGTTGGACTTTTACCTTACATAGAAGAGTATCTGCAAAACTCAAATGTAAAGTTTGAACTTGAAAAGGGTGTGGTAAGTAAAAGGCCTATCTCAAGAAAAAATGTTGAGGGTTTTGTAGAATCACTAAAACCTACTCTTGGTGGTAAAAGAATCTCACTAAGAGATTATCAAGTTGATGCGGTTGCACATGCGATTGCATCAAACCGAGCTCTTCTCATTTCACCTACTGCATCTGGTAAGTCACTCATCATATATTCTCTTGTTCGTTACTATCACATCAAGAAACTGAAAACACTTATACTGGTTCCTACTACTTCACTAGTAGAACAAATGTACAAAGACTTTGAGGATTATGGTTGGGATGCAGAAACCTATTGTCAAAAAATTTATCAGGGGCATGACAGAAACATAACCAAGGATGTAGTTATATCAACATGGCAATCATTGCATAGAATGCCACCAAGATACTTCAAACAGTTTGGTTGTGTGATAGGAGATGAAGCTCATTTATTTAAAGCAAAGTCTCTCACTGGTATCATGACTAAACTAAACAAATGCAAATATAGATTTGGTTTAACAGGAACACTGGATGATACTCAAACACATCGTCTTGTTCTAGAGGGATTGTTTGGAAGATCTAAATATGTTATAACAACCAAAGACCTTATTGATAATAAGACCTTGGCCAATTTAGAAATCAATTGTATTGTATTAGAACATTCAACTGAAGACAGTCAAACAGTAAGAGACTATGATTATGCACAAGAACTGGAATTTATCGTCACAAAACCTGAAAGGAATGACTTTCTTGTTAATCTTATGGGGCATTTCAATGGAAATACACTATGCCTTTTTCTATTCGTAGAAAAACATGGAAAAGTTTTGTATGATTTATTATTAGATAAATATAAAGACAGACCAATATTTTTTGTATATGGCGGCGTCAATACAGAGACAAGAGAAGAAATTCGGGAGATAATTGAAAATGAAAAAAATGCAATCATTGTTGCGAGCTATGGCACCTTTAGCACTGGTATCAACATTCGTAATATCCACAACATCGTGTTCTCTTCACCGTCCAAGTCTAAAATCAGAGTCTTGCAGTCAATCGGAAGAGGCCTGCGAAAGACTGACACTAAAAGTACCATTCGATTATACGATATTGCCGACAACCTCCAGGGCACTGATAATAAAATCAATTTTTCATTGAGACATTTTTACGAACGTCTTAAGATATACAAGAGCCAGCAATTCAACTATAAAGTCAATAAAGTTAAGATATGAAAGAATCGATTACAATTCTAAAATTGACCAATGGTGAAAATATTATTGGAAAGGTAGTAAAATCTGAAAAGACTATAGATATATCTTTGCCATTAAAATTTATGCTTATGCCAAAGATGACAGAGACTGGGCCCGCTGAAGCTTTAAGTTTATCACCTTGGATTCATCCACTAACAGATGAAGAATATATAACTATAAACTCTAACCACGTTGTTATGTCAGCATTAGCATCAAGCGCTCTAACAAGTTACTATATTCATTGTGTTGAACAATTTAATATCGCTAAAAAAAACGCATTTCTTTATGAATCTGATTCAGAACTTGAACCAACAAATGAAGAGCTAGAAGAGATTCAAAACGAGGAACTTGAAGAGTTTATAAAGAATATAAAACCAAATAAAACTATTCATTAACCGCCCCACATAGGCTATTATAGGGTTGTAGAAACTGTCTGTCAAGTGTTTTTATAACTATATTGACATATTTGTATCTTTGTGGTATATTATATCATCAAAGGAGATTAAACGTGACTAAGAAAAAAAGTGTTCATTATGTGGACAATAAAAAGTTTCTACAAGCTATGACAGAGTGGAAAGAAAATTGTGCCATGGCAGAAGAGGCAGATGATCCCAAACCACCTCTAACAAATTATATTGGTGAGTGTTTTCTAAAAATTGCAACCCATTTATCCTATCGTCCAAATTTTATTAATTACTCATATCGTGATGAAATGATATCTGATGGCATTCAGAATTGTTTGCAGTATGCACATAATTTTGACCCAGAAAAATCTAAAAATCCATTTGCGTATTTTACACAGATAATTTACTATGCCTTTATCAGGCGTATAGCGGTAGAAAAGAAACAGGTGCATGTTAAAAATATGATGATTGAAAAACAGAGTTATGAATCTTTCGTGACAATGGAAGGTGATGATACTGTGTATAATATTGATCTCCCATATGATGTTTTATTAAATCAGCTGGATCATAATGTGGAAGTACGCGAGACTAAGAAACAAGAAACTAAAAAGAAAGGTTTAGAAATCTTTATGGAGAAAGACGTTTGAAAATAGCATTGGTTACCGATACCCACTTCGGTGCAAGAAATGATAGCCTTGCATTCAATGACTATTTCTTTCAGTTCTACGAACAGATCTTCTTTCCATACCTAAAAGAGAATGATATAACTACTGTTGTTCATCTCGGTGATGTAATGGATCGTCGTAAGTTTGTATCATATAGAATCGCAAAAGATTTTCGTGAGAGGTTTATAGACCAATTTACGGGTATTGATTTTCATATGATTGTAGGCAATCACGATACCTATTACAAAAACACCAACTCAGTTAATTCTCTGCAAGAACTGGTGGACGGTAAGCACAGTAATATCACGGTATATCCAGAAGCCACTGAAGTAGATTTTGACGGATGTAAGGTATTGTTTGTGCCCTGGATTAACAGTGAGAATATGTCCAACACTATGAAGATGTTAAAAACATCCACTGCACAGATCTGTATGGGCCATTTAGAGTTGAATGGTTTTGAAATGCAGAAAGGATTTTTCATGGATCATGGTTGGGACAAAGAAGAGTTTAACAGGTTTGATATGGTTATGAGTGGTCATTATCATCACAAGTCTGATGATGGACATGTATATTATCTTGGCACACCATATGAAATCTATTGGAATGACTGGGGCGACCCAAAAGGATTTCATGTGTTTGACACAGAAACAAGACAACTAGAACGTATCGTAAATCCCTTGACAATATACTCCAAAATATATTATGATGATAGTTTAGAGATGAATCATGACATGACACAATACAAAGATAAGTATGTCAAGTTGATTGTGGTCAACAAGAAAGATCTTTACCAGTTTGATAAGTTTGTTGATAAACTCTTACAGGCTGATTGTCACGAGGTTAAGATTGTAGAAGACTTTTCAGAGTTAGATGCGAACAATGTGTCGGATGATATTGTTGAGAACACTGAGGACACTATGACACTGCTTGAGCGGTATATTGACGAGCTAGATGTAACATTGAGTAAAGATAGGTTGAAGAACACTATGAGGACTCTATACACTGAGGCACAGGACTTAGAGATTTGATAAATTTTAAAAAGGTTCGCTGGAAGAATTTTTTATCAACCGGCAACCAATTTACTGAGATAGAACTAAACAAAGATTCTACCACATTGATTATTGGTGAGAACGGTGCAGGCAAGTCTACTATTCTTGATGCACTTTGTTTTGGTTTGTTCGGTAAACCATTTCGTGGTATCAATAAGCCACAACTTCTTAACACTGTAAATGCTAGTGCGTGTGTTGTTGAGGTAGAGTTCTCTATCGGACCCAAGAAAATAAAAGTTGTTCGTGGTATTAAACCAGCGGTGTTTGAGATATACGTCAATGGTAAGATGTATAACCAAGATGCAAACTCTCGTGACTATCAAAAGTATCTGGAACAACAAATCCTTAAACTGAACTATCGTAGTTTCACTCAGGTTGTGATTCTGGGTAGTTCTACCTTTGTTCCTTTTATGCAGTTGAAAGCTAGGCATCGTCGTGAAGTAGTAGAAGAGATTCTTGATATTCAGATTTTCTCTTTGATGAATATGCTTCTCAAACAGAAACTAAAAACGATAGATGATGATCTAAAAGATGTTGATTATAAGATTGCTCTATCATCTGAAAAAATCGAACTGAAAGAGAAGTATATTGAGAACATAAAAGAGAACAAGAGAAAGTTACTAACAGAGAAAAAATCTTCTATCACCAAGAACGAGAAAGAGATTGCCAAGAAGTCACAGATTATTGATTCTCTAAAAAAGAAAAATGCGTTGAGTTCGCTTAGTATATCTGACTCAACTAAAATCAAAGCAAAGTTTGATAAGCTGAAAGACATACAATCAACACTGAGAGAGAAATATAGAGCACATTCTAAGTTGGTTACATTCTTTGAGGACAACACTGATTGTCCTACTTGTCAGCAACATATTGATGAAGAGTTCAAGTCTGACATGCTTGATAAAAAGAGAGCAGATGCAGACAAGGTTAGTTCGGGTTTGAATGAGTTAAAAGAAGAGATAGATTCCACTAAAATCAAGATGGATGAAATCAATGTCGTTCTTGATAATATACAGAAAAATTCCGTTGAGATTGCAAAGGAAAATAGTTCAATCACTCAGTTGGAAAAATTCAATAGCACTTTACAGACAGAGATTGAACATTTAGAAACAGGACATATTGAGAAGGCTGATTATAGAGACTTAGATAAACTGAAAGAAGAGTTGCAAGTCTTTGCAGATAGAAAATCAAAACTAAGAGAAGACAAAACATACGCAGAGGCATCAAAGAATATGCTGCAAGATACTGGTATCAAGACAAAGATTATCAAGCAGTATCTGCCTATTATGAATCGGTTAATCAATACCTACTTGACATCTATGGAGTTCTATGTTAACTTCACTTTGGATGAAAGTTTTGAAGAAACTATCAAGTCAAGATATAGAGATGACTTTTCTTATTCGTCTTTTAGTGAAGGCGAGAAGATGCGTATTGACCTTGCATTGCTTTTTACTTGGAGAGCCGTTGCAAAGATGAAGAACAGCACAAATACAAATCTGTTGATACTGGATGAAATATTTGATAGTTCTTTGGATAATTCTGGCACAGACGAGTTCCTGAAGATTCTAAATACTTTGGGAGATGAGAATGTGTTTGTGATTAGTCATAAGCAAGATGCACTTGCTGACAAGTTTAGAAACACAATCAAATTTGAGAAAGTGAAAAACTTTAGTCATGTTGCAGCCTAACTCAGTGCATTTTTCTTCTGAACGTGATAACTGGGAGACTCCACAAGACTTCTTTGATAAGTTAAACGAAGAGTTTGGATTTACCTTAGATGTTTGTGCAGAAGATGATACTGCAAAGTGTGAAAAATATTATACAAAAAAAGATGATGCCTTTACTAAAGAATGGAAAGGTGTTTGTTGGATGAACCCACCATATGGTAGGGGAATAGGAGTTTGGTTAAAGAAGGCATACGAAACATCGCAAAATGAATCGACAGTTGTTTGTTTGATACCTTCAAGGACAGACACTAAATGGTGGCATGATTATGTTATGCAGGCAGCTGAAATTCGTTTTGTAAAAGGAAGACTGAAGTTTGATGGACATAAAAATTCTGCACCATTTCCTAGTGCAGTTGTCGTTTTTAAAATGTTTGGGGAGAAACAAAAATTCAGTAGTATAAAAAGATAAGGAGAGTGATAATGTCACTTCTATATGCGTTGATGATGCAATACCAAGCCGATATTGAGAAAGCAAAGGCAAACATAAAAGTATATCTAGAAAATCCTGCTGGTATTGGAGAACACGCAGACATAGTTTCTGCTGTAGATAGCCAAGTTGAAATTATTGCTCATGCAGAAGATAAACTTATGGTTATTGACAAACATTTTACGGATTCACAATGAATATTTTTACGGAACATCCATATCGCAATGGCGAAACTTATTTTCAACATATGAAAAAGGCTCTTAGTTTTGCAGGAATCTTTTTGTTTTTGACCTTCACATCAGTGACACATGCGTTATTACCTTTTCTGTTTATTACTACGGGTAGTGATATGATAAAGAGATTGCACATTAATATGAGAGAAAGAACTAGATGATATGTGGGTATTGTGACAAAACCATAATCACAACAATAAAATACTACTTTGATGAAAGATTCTTTGTCAAGAACAGCAATAAACAAATACCATTTTGTAGTTCTGAGTGCTCTACAAAATGGATGACAAGAGAAAAATATTATGATACTAAAACTTCTAAATCCTAAAAATCCAAAACTTAGAATTCCCTGTGATCCTGTTGGTGATGATGTTGATAGAGTTCTACTGAAAACTAATCTACTTGAAACTATGGACAATCACAATGGTTTGGGTTTGTCTGCAAATCAATGTGGCCTTATGTACCAAGCATTTGCCGCATATATTGATTGGCCAGATAGAGTTAAGACTGTTTGTTTTAATCCAAAGATAGTATGGAGCAGTGAAGAAACCTCTTACCTAGAAGAAGGTTGTTTGACTTATCCGGGCCTCTATTTGAAGATTCGCAGACCAGTGAAGATAAAGGTGACATATGAAAATGTTGATGGTAGTGTCTCAACGCAAGACCTCGAAGATTTGGAGGCTAGAATATTTCAACATGAATACGATCATATGAATGGTAGTGATTTCACACAGAGGGTAAGTCCTCTCGTTCTTCAAAGAGCAAAGAAAAAACTTGTAAATAACATTAAGAAAAACTTGAGAAAATATGGGAACTTGTAATGGTTATACGAATTGAAAATGCAGTGCCTCCAATGATTTTGGAGTATATGAGAACTAAAGTACAGAACGAAGAACGATGGAGTTATTCTTATCCAAAGGGCGCAGTCTTTGAAAAGAAGCATCCTAAACTAACTATCTATGATGGTAGTGATATTCCTGGCGCTAAACTTCTAGAAGGTATGGCGCACATGGTTCTTCTTATGGTATACAACAAAGCACTCAAAGATGGACTAGATGTGTTTCAACCCACAATGCTCTGGTGTGGTGCGTCAATCAAAGATATGCACAGAAAAGACAATATTCATACGGACCACGAGAATGATGTGCCGAAGGACATGAAGGTTCTAAAAATTCTTGGTTTATTACACGCAGAGTGGCCAGAAGACTACGGTGGGCATTTTCTACATGATGGAGAGGCACACAAAATGGTGCCTGGCACATTTCTAGTTTTTGACCCACTCAAAGAACATGCAGCCACTGATATTTTTACGGAGAAAAAAAGAATTGCTCTTGATTACACAGTTCTTGCAAAAAACTCTTGACAGAATGTAAATCATTATGATATGATGCATATATAGTAAGTGATGCCTTCGGGGTCACTAACTATAACTCGCTTTATAAGGAGAAAGAAAATGGTTACAAGTAAAGCACTAAGTCTATTCGACAATTTTAATCAACTTACACCCTACGCAGTTGGATTTGATCGTGTCTTCGATCAACTATCAAACTATGCTACTAATAATAGAGCATCTACGGGGTTCCCGCCATACAACATCCGAAGAGGAGGTGAAAACACCTATGTCATTGAAATGGCCTTGGCTGGATTTGGTAAAAAGGATATTGAAGTAGAAGTAACAGATGGTACTCTTACTGTTCGTTCAGTAAAAGAAGATACTTCAGAAACAGACGGCGAAATTTATCGTGGTATTTCCTACCGTAAATTTGATCGTAAATTTACACTCGCTGATGACATTGTTGTTAACAATGCTGAACTTGAGAATGGTATGCTCAAAATTACATTGGAACGTGTGATTCCAGAGCATAAAAAACCTCGTCTTATTGAGGTAATGTAAATCAAAAATGGGGGCGACTATCGCCCCCATTTTTTAGTGAGGATTATAATATGGGTTTGAAAATGCAAGATGGCAACATTGCAGATTTTGGTATTGATGCCATGACTGATGATGGTGTCAAAGAGTTGACTCCTGCCAAAAGTCTATTTACAGTAAATAATTATAATGCGATGTTGGAAAGAGCAGTTATGCCTGGAGATGATTCCAGTGTAAACACTGAAGATTTGAGAGAAAAAACTATGAGTGAAGAAAAAGATTATGAGATTTTTTATAACGATGAAGGTGTAAAAAAGGTTAGGACAGCCGGTGGTAATACTTACCCAGAAGGTTCTACCGAGTATGCTAAAATCGTTGGTGAAGCAACCTCTGAACAGAATCAAGGTTTAGAGATTGCAATGCGACCTATTTTGAACTTCAATATTCTTAGAGTGGAGTTTCCATCAGAAATTATTGATGAGTTGAATCAACACATTGATGATGAAATTATTCCTAACAGCAAAAGTTTCGCTGATGGTTTGGTTGGGCAACTGAAAGAAAATGAGCGTTCTGCTCAATTGGATTTTCCTTTTGATACCGAAGTTGGTAAACAACTTGAAGTTGTATTTAATCAGATTGGCACAACATATCTTAAGAAAGGATATGGACGTGATGCCACAGCTGAAGTAACACAGTGTTGGACTAATCATGCATATGCGGGCGACTATAATCCCTTTCATGATCATGGTGTAAGAACTGTGGCTGGATTGTCTGGTTTTCTATGGTTGAAGGTGCCACAGTGTATTCAAGATACGCCGGATGTTCCTAAGATTAATAATGCTTCTGGTGGTGTTGATGGTTGGACACATCTATGTTGGGGCACTAACACTATGCGTGACTTGATGCAGTTGCGACCACAAACGGAAGATTATGTGAAGCCGATTGTAGGAGCTATGTTGATTTTTCCACAGTGGTTGAAACATCAAGTGATGCCTTTCTTTGGTGAAGGCGAAAGACGTTCTATTGCGATGAACTGGAATGTTATTGACAGCGATGAAGAACGCAAGAAGTATATGTCTGACCGTGAGGCAGAACTATATGACGCAAAGAAGGTTTCTGATGGTGAATAATGTAAGATTAACACAAAGACTGCCGCCTGTTTACAAATATGATGAAGATCGTTTGCTCTCTGATATCAGAGAGTATATCGATGATACTTATGACCAACATTATAGTTACAATAATTTTCAGGCCACAGAGTTTATTATGGACAGTGGACATGGTGAAGGTTTCTGTATCGGAAACATTATGAAATATGCACAACGATATGGAAAGAAAAATGGTAAAGACAGAAAAGACTTGTTGAAAGTCATTCATTATGGTATTATGGCTTTATACAATCATGATCAACAAAGACTTTATAAAGAACATGAAGAGGATATAAGATGAAATTAAGTGATGAAACAGTATCTGTGTTGAAGAACTATTCTACTATCAACCAGAACCTGATGATTAGATCTGGCCAGGCGTTGACCACAATGTCTGCAATGAAAAATATTGTGGCCAAGTCAACTGTGGCAGAAAACTTTGAAAGAGATATTGCAATCTATGATTTGAATGAATTTCTTTCTATTCTATCAACATATGATGATGTGGATATAGAGTTTTGTGAGTCTTTTTTAATTTTACGTGAAGGTAATAAAAATACTAGTTATCCTTACTCTGATCCATCAGTTGTTACTAGTGTAACAAAAGATATTACGATGCCAGAGTGTGAAGTTAAGTTTTCATTGTCAACAGATATTTTATCGAGCATTCAAAAAATGTCAGCAATAACTGGTGCACCTGATATGGTATTAGAAAAAGGCGAATTGAAAGTTACTGATAAGAAAAATGATAATGCTGTTACTCATACAGAATGTCTTTTTAATGATGATAAGGATGACGTAGACTACAAGTTTTGGTTCAAGGTTGAAAATCTAAAACTTTTGCCTGGAACTTATGATGTAAGTGTATCTTCAAAACGGATTAGTCACTTCAAAAATACAAATGTAGATATTGAATATTTTATAGCTCTTGAACCAGAATCATATTTTAAATCTGATTCTTAAAAGGAGT
>VTLG01015742.1_pt1 | contig 29964 bp, 41 predicted proteins | sample 4694571 | NCBI WGS metagenome assembly VTLG01 (sample SAMN12604809, study PRJNA352737) | marine metagenome | biome: ENVO:00000447; feature: ENVO:00000209|ENVO:00000569|ENVO:01000036; material: ENVO:00002151; isolation source: viral sequences binned using virsorter ...
CTAGACAAGATTCAAGCAGATCAAGAAGCTGCTAGAAAGAAAGAACTAGAAAAGCAAGGAGAATATAAGACTTTACTAGAGGAGCAAGGCAAAGAATTAGATAAATATAAAGCTGATTCAAATGCGTGGAATGAATATAAAACCAACAAGAGAGCATCCATTATGGAAACAATTACTAATGATGACGATAAGTCTATTGCAGAAGATTTATCACTCGCTAAGTTGGAGAAGTTTGCTTCTAGGGTTACGCAAACTAACGCAGTAGGCACACCAAATCAAAGACCTGCGAACTCAACGAAGGGAACAGGAGATTTTGGTGGGTATAGTTCTTGGGAAGAATTTGCTGTTAAAGATCCGAAAGGTGCTGAAAAAGCAATAGCAGATTCTACAAGTCAATTTATTAAATAAAAATTAAATTAAAAAGGTAGGTTATAATAGATGAATTACTTATTAAATAAGCTACAAGGTTGGACTCAGAATGGCTCGATGGGTAACGACCTTATGGCTAATACAGATGTGGGCGTTGCAGCAGGTGGTTTAGGTAAAACCATTGCAGCAGCAATCGTTCAATTCAACAAAGCAGCAGTAACTCCAGCCACTATTTCAATGGCTGCTGCTGTTAAAGGATCAAATACAGTTCAATTCCCAGTATATGCTAAATTAGGCGTTAGTGATGTAACTAATGAAGCAACAGGAGATGAGGACACAGAAGTAGCAGCAACAAGTATTACAACAGCAGCAACTAGCGTTGAGATATTAAGAAATCACATTAACGCTAGAGTTACTGATCTCGCTGTTCACGGAAACGCAGATGCTTTAATGGTAAATGCAGGGCAAGTTCTTGGTAATGCAGTAGCAGCAGAGTTTGATGCTAATATTTGTGCTAGATTTGATGATTTCGCAACAAGTAAAGGCACAGATGATTCATTAAGATTCATTGACATTATGGATTCAGTTGCATCACTTGAAACTAATGATGCTCCAAGACCTTATAGTGCAGTATTACACCCACAGCAAATGTATGGAGCATTTGGTTTGTCAAATGAGTTATCAACAACAGCAGTATCTTCAAGTGTTGGTGCTTTTGCTCACGGTGGTGCAATATCAGTAGGCGAACAGTTCTATAGTGCAGGTTTTGTTACTAATATTGCAGGTATATCTTTCTTCACTTCTCCACAAGTGATTGATGGATCTACTGGAAGAAAGAAAGGTGCTATATATGCAAAAACTGCTCTAGGTTGTGGTTATCTCGATTTCGGTGGTGGTAACTTTATTCAACTTGCAACTGAGAGAAATGAACTTGGTGCATCTACTAATGTAGTGGCTAATGGATATTGGGCTTCTGCTGAATTAGTTGATCTACACGGAGTTGAAATACATACAGAAATATCTTAATAATATAAGATAATACTTATAAGGGGAGTGTATTCTCCCCTTATAATAAATAAAATGTCAAATAACATTATAAGAAAATCTAAACCAAAGAAGGACATTGGAAACTTGAATAATAAAGAGTTCGGTGTTCAACTTGATCCTAATAATAATCTATGTTTAGCAGAGGACAAAGATAAAGGTCAGAAAGCATATTACAAAGGCTCTCCAATGAAATATATGGATTATATGCAAGAGGTTACTGATAGAATAGGAAGGAATAAAAAGGGCAAGGGTGCTGATAATCTTGGAATGTTTAGTGGTATTAGTTTTGATAAGAATGGTAAAATAATTAAATCTTAGGAGTAATTATGGTTGAAGAAAAAAAGAAAGAAGTTAAGAAGAAAGAAGTTAAGAAAACTGGAATGTTGAAAATTACAAAGTTAAATGGTAGTGTAATAGAAAGAGAAGAAGTTGGTGGTGTCGCAGATTTATATAAAGCTAAAGGCTACAAAGTTGAGGAGGTATAGAAATGACAATATTTACACCGATAACAACTGAAGCAGCACTAGGAACAGATGATTCTGGCTCAGTTAATGTAGGAAGTAGTGAGTTTGTAAGATTACACAATACAGCAGCTACAGGAACAGAATACCTTGTAACACTAAATTCATCAGATGGAACAGATCTTGGAACATTTACATTAGATGGAAGCGATACTGTTATAATAAGAAAAAATGCAACAGACAAGATATTTGCAGCAAATGCTGCAGTATTAGCTTGTGGCGTTAAAATAACAACAACATCTCAGCCAAACACATTTGCAAAATCAACTGGTAATTAATGCCTAGATTCGGTAAGAGATCCAAAGAACGACTAGCCACTTGCGACACTCGATTACAGGAGGTGTTCAATGAAGTTATCAAATATGTGGATTGCTCAATACTCGAAGGACACAGAGATAAAGAAAGACAAAACCAATTATACATCGAAGGCAAGACAAAGGTTAAATACCCTAATGGTCGTCATAATTCTAGTCCTTCTAATGCTGTCGATGTTACACCTTACCCAGTCGATTGGGCTGATAGAGAGAGGCAAACTCTCTTTGCAGGTTTTGTTATTGGGATTGCTAGGTCTATGGGTATCACGCTAAGATGGGGTGGCGACTGGGATATGGATTTTCAAGTAATGGACAATCGCTTTGATGATTTTCCACATTTTGAGGTAAAAGAATGATCGATAAAAAAATATCACTCGGAACAGTAATTACAATATGCACGATTCTAGGCACTTTTATTTATACGCAAGGGCAAGTATCAAGCAAGATAGAAGCTGTTGTAAATGACACTAAATCACACTCAATAAAGATGAATAAGAATGTAGATAAGATACAGGACTTAGAAATTGCTGTTGGGAAGATAGAAACTATGATGGATGAGAGATTTGACAAACTTGAAACCCTCATAATGGAAATGTAATGAATGGATATATTTGCAATACTCGAAACATTTGGATTGCCTGTGGCTTTTGTGATTGGGTTAGCTTTTTATATCAAATCCAAAGATGCAGAGGCAGCAAAACAAGCGAAGTGGATTCAGAATGAATTACAAACTGAACTGCGTGAATCTTTTGAACGACTTGAAGGGATTATTATAAAACTTATTGATGCACAAAAAACGATGCAAATTAATCAGGCAGAATTAAAAGCAAAACTTGGAACGATGATTGAGGTAATATCGATGATGAAGGGCGATGATTATGAAAAGAAATTTATATATAAGAAAAGAGAAGATTTATAATAATTCATATAAGGAGTAATAATGGACTTTTTATTAAATAATATCGGAACAATAGCAGGAGTAGGTAGTGGTGGAATCGTTATGTTTGTATTAAAGAAGATCCCTAATGAGAAGATATGTGCTTTTGTTGAGAAAACATTTGAATCAGTTGGGCGTGTTTGCACACTTAATTTAGCAAGATGGGATTGGTCAAAGAAATACTGGGGAACAGTAGAAGCGTGGCTAATAGATGCAATAGACAACATATTCGGATCAATAGTTCGTGGACTTATTAAAGGCTTAAAGAGTGATAATAAGTAAGTTACTAGCAAAGCTAGTTCCTCTCGTAATGAAGGCTGTATGGAAACAGATCCAACCTGAATTGAAGCCTTTACAGAAATATGTATATGAGCCAAATATAAACAATGTCAAGATCAGTCAATTAGAAGATGACATAAAAAAAATCAAGAGTAAGATGAACAAGAAAAAAGGTAAGAAGAAAACAGATGATGTTAAATGGTATGACGATTAATGGCTAGAACACTCACATTAGATAGTGGATTGTCTAGCGATAGAAAACCAGTCAAAGTTGATGGAGAATCTACTGGGTTATTAGTCGCAAAGAATAAAGTATATGCAGAAGGGCAATTAGAAGCTGATTCTTTAAATATTTTAAGAGATGCGATTGTTAATGGAAATACAACTATAAATGGTGATTTAACAGTAAATGGAAATCAACTCACATTTGGTAATGGAGAGATTATCCATAATGATTCAGATGATTCTATTACAGTATCGACACCAATTCTTTGGATAAACAGTTCAACTTATACTGATTCAGATGCTACTTTATTGATTTATTCTGATGATGGATATGATTCTAAGATACAATTCTATGAAGCATCTTCAATTAGATGGACTATGGGAAATGATGCAGATGATAGTGATAAATTTAAGATTGATGCTGCAAATGTCAATGTAGGTGGAGCAACCAAGCTAACTTTAGATACAAGTGGAAATATGACAATCACAGGCACTTTAGCAGTTAATGGAGATACTATCACAACTGATGGACATATGACCTTAGATAGTGCAGGGGCTGTAATTTTAGATTCAGGAAATGGATATTTTGTTGCTAAGAATAATGGAACAGAGTTTAGTGCAGCAAATAGTGCTTATGCAGGAATGATTTTGGGTTATACTTGTATTGGACTAGATGAAGTTGCTGCGACTTATAGTTTAACCACATCGTATGCCGTTCCAACAGATGAATTTAATGTATCATTTGTTGCTCCTCCTAGTGGAAAAGTTGAAATAGAAATACAGGTAGGTATGGATGTGGGTAGTAGCAATTCAGGAGATTTATATGTAGGATTATCAACTGCAAATGCTACAAGTGGATATAGTGCATTAGCTGCTTTTCACGAATCGGAATTGTTTGATGGTATGAGCAGAGGGGCATTAAGAGTTATAAGACATTCTTGGACATTGACTGGATTAACAGCAGGAACATCGTATCAGTATTGGGCAGGATTTAAATCATCAAGCACAACAGGAACTCCACATTTACAATGGGGTGGAAATTTGAGTGGCGAATATCCTGATTTTATTATGAAAGCCACAGCTTTACCTGCAACAATTTCAACTTAGGAGAATAATGAGTTTAACTAACAAGACATTAGCGAATACATACAAAGACATCTTGCAGATGGATAACTCAAATGGTGGTGTTGACACAACGACTAGAAGTATTAAGGATGGCGAGGGAACTATATCTGCATTATCATTATCTGATGATTCTGTTGTTATACAACCTCAAAATGATGACACAACTTCAACATTTAGAGTAAGGGCTAAAACTGGAGAGATTTTATTATTAGGAGATTCTTCAAATAAGGTAGCAAAGTCATTAGGAAATATATTAAATACTCAATATGCTCATTTCGGAGTTGGTAATGCAGGGTCAGCTAGTTTTGCAGATGACACGCATCAAGCAATACCTTTTGGAAGTCAATGGGCTGTTTCAAATAGTTCATATCCACCTGCATTTGGAACAGGAACAGATCCTGCAACAACATTCACTACTTCTGATGGGAATGGAACAAGAGCATCTGATATTGTTCCAGTTGTTTGGTATGTGCCTGATGCAATTTCAATAGATGCAGTAACATCATTAGAGGGTGCAGATGCAGCGACTGGTGATACAACTCGTATGCACTTATTTTCTTATACTTTTACATCAGGATCAACAAATTGTTTAACAAGTGGAACATTATTAGCACACAATAGTGATGTAACTAATGCAGGTAGTGAACAGCCATATCTCTCCACTTGGACAGTAGATAGTGCAGCAGTTACAGCAGGTAAGGTTATACTAGCATTTTTCAAGTCAGATAGTGTTAATTCTGACTATTCATTAAATATTAAAGTAAAATATCATTTAACTTAGGAGTAATTATGGCGTATGGTAATGGAGCAACATCACAACCAAGTGCAGGAGGCTTAAACAAAGTAGTTATTGGAAGAAAGAATCTTACAAGACCAATAGATACAAAGACGAAATCAATATCATATAGCACAGGCACACCTGACTTGTTATTAGATTTAAATGATACTGTTAGTTCCACAGTATCTAAAACTGCAACTATTCAGGCAGTTAAGGTTAGAAATGATGGATATATTCCTGCGATTGCTATATATGCCTTTAGTCATTATTCAGCAGAAGATACAGTATCAGGAACAGAGTATCTACAAGTATTATTAAATCCAAAAGAAGAAGTAATAATGCCTTCAACAAGAGCAATAATGCACGATGCTCTTAATGAATGGGATGGAACAGTAGTTACTGCAACAGCACCCAATGCAAATGAATATGTAGATAGTGGTGCAGATATTGATACAGCCACATCAGGAGATGTTGCTTCAGATGCAGCAGTTACTACAATATACTTAGAAAATGGACACTCTAACTATTTAAGAGCAGGGGATTTAATTCGACTAGAAAATGAGATATTAGAGGTATTAACAGTAGGAACTGGAGCAGACTTAGCAAACAGCACAATAACTGTTAAAAGAGGTATGTATGGCTCAACAGCAGCAACACACGCAGACGATGTTGCAGTTAGATTACCATTCTTTAATGCTTACCACGATTTTGATAAATACAGCGTAGCACAGACAGATGATCTTGGAAGATTCAAGGCTATGAATTTCTTTGGATTAGGCAGAGCAGCTTCAGGACAAGCAGGTATTGGAGCAGGATCAATCTCTATCCAGTTCTACGAGGCAGGTTATCAAGGGCTTGGGTTGTCTGACTTATCATCAAATACAGAAAGTGGTTTAACTGCCTCAACAGCGTATGAATTTGACATACAAGTAGATGGTGGAACTAACTTTGATAACTTATCATTCACAACAGATTCATCTAATACAAAGTTTGGTGGCTCTAATGGTATTGTAGCTAAGATACAATCTGCACTAGATACTCAATATTATACATCAGGCAATCTATTTCAGAAACGAGTAAGTGTTGGACTAGAAGGTGGCGATTTAGTATTTAGAAGTGGATCTTATCTTTCAACATCAGCGATTGCTCTCACAGCAGGTAGTAGTGGAACAGCCGAGTTCTTTGGAACTGGTAGAATCCCTGCTGTTGGCTCTATTGCAGCAGCAGTTGGGGCTAGATTAGCGACAGAAAAAACTTACAATCCAATTACAAACGCATCTACATACAAACAGATATTTATTAGAGATGATGGTTATGGAAATCTACTATGGGCGAATAGAGATAGAGTTGGAACGATCAACTATGAAACAGGTGCAATAGATTTTAGAATGTCTGAGAAACCAAATGCTGAGTTTGTTATTAGTTGCACACATTCAGGACCATTTAGTGGGAAATTAGATGGAATAACAGCAGGAAGAAAGAACTCTCTCGTTCAGGTATTAGGCAACACACCACAACAGAAATGTGAAGCAGTATTAACAGTAGAAACTTTTTAGGAGTATAAATGGCGACAGACTTTAAATATGCAGCACAAACAGACCTTGAGATGTATTATCCGAATTACTCATCTTATGATGCAAAGCGACAGATATTGGGTTGGACTACATTATCATCAAATAAATATATTGCAGATAATACAGGGCTTATAACTCAATTATTTATGGATGGAGCAGATTTAGGGGCAGCACAAAGTGATGCAGCTAGTGTAAATTCAAACTATAAATGGTTTTATCTATCTTCAGATGATAGAGTATATTTATATAACGATGCTTCCAATCCTAATGATTTAGTGATGGAAGGTGGACAAGACAATACTACTTATTTCGACCAAATGCTTGTAAACGCTTCAATGGAGCTAAATAATCTCTTAGATGCACGATACCCTACCCCATTGCCTAAAGTTGCACAAATAGACCAAAATACAGCGTCTAGTAGCCAATCTAAAGAGTATGATGCAATAGTAATTAAGATGACTTGCTATATTTGTATTGCAAACTTGCTTAGACAGAATGAAAGAATGGAAGAAGCCGATTATTATAGCAATTTAGTTACCAATGCAGAGAGAACTGGAATGGTAGATAGATTAAATGCAGGAGAGTTCAAATTATCTTATGAGGTAGATGCTAAAGATAGACAGGGTGCAATTAATAATAAAAGTGTTTCAGGCTCAATGGATATAGTTGAAACAGCAGGTGCTTATGTAGGTGAGAAATATGATTTATTAAAAATAGAAGCGACTGTAACAGGTGCTTATGGTGTGGGAAAAGTAAAAGTTCATTACTACGGAAGTGATAAGATATGGGGATCTGAATCATCTGAGGAATTTGTTACTGGTGGATTACAAGCATTATCAGGACTAGGTGGACTACTTGTAAGGTTTCAGGGAGCAAGTATTTCAGATGGAGATACTTGGGAAATAGAAGTAAGTAGTGCGAATAGAAAAATATCAAATGCACAATCAAGTGCGATTGATCTAACTAGAACAGGATATAGTTACTAATGGCTGTAACATTTGACGAAATATCGTATAAGTATATAGAAAAAGGATTAAAGACAATCGTAAATGATGAATTTAAGAATGTATATATATCTCCCCTATTTACAATGAAAGGAACTGAGTGTATTAGAATAGCAGTTGAATCAAGTGATAATGAAGAAACAACTAATGCTTACGAGAGAAGGATCTTCAATGTTGTTCTAAGATATTATCAACAAGCAGATTTAAGAAGTGAAAAAGTATATGAAAATGTAAGAAGAAAAGCAGATAGATTAAGAAAGCATTTAGTGGATAATCAAACAGCAAACTCATCATCTGCGAAGTGGGTTGCACTTGATATTGATACAATTAACTTCAATGTGCAAGACGAAGAAAACGAAGATTTAGACAATTTAAATATAACTGAGTATCTACTATCAGTTATTCATCATAATCCATTATAAAGGGGAATATGGCTAAATACAAAGCAACTAAAACATTTAAAGATGCTAAAAACAAGTTTTTTGGTATTCATAAAATAAATAACTTATTAAAAGGTGGCTCGATAGAAATTACTGATTTTGATTCTTTGCCTGAATCAGTTAGGGAGCATTTAGTAGAAGATAAACCAATAACAAAAAAGAAGGCGAAGAAAGGAGATAAATAATGGCTCAAGCAACTAATTTCTTTCCGAGTCAAAATACATCAGTTTGGTATCAGAAGGAATCTACTGTTGGATCTGAACCTGATGATGCAGGTCTAAAAAGATTACAGACAACATCGTTCACAATACCTGAGGCTAGTGTGCCTTTAGAATTTTCATCAGCAAGAAGTGGTCAATTTGTTACTACTGCATCACAAGGACATCATTCACAGGGAACTAAATTATGGACTTTTGATACTGTATTAAGGGGAACTCCTGATGCTGTATTACTAGCTACAGAGGCTGTGTTTGAAGATGCTTCTAGTGAAGCAGCATTAGCAAACAATTACTCGTTCCCTCACGCAACATATAAATTTGGTGCAGGTTCAGCCTCAACATTTGATATAAGATTTGAAAATGGTGGTGCTGATTCAACTGCTGTAAATATAGAATGTGGTGCTTGTGTTGGAACAGGCTTTACATTATCTGAGGATATTGGATCTGAAGGTGGTGAACTTGTATGCACAATTAATTGGGCAACAGCAATGATGCCTGTCCATTCTTCTACTGCTTTAGGAGGCACGGATGCTTTTGATACAGGAACACCAAAGAACATTAGATCTTTAAATGCAGGAACTACTGGAATTAATGGTGGTGCATTAGAGGAACTTGTTATACAATCTTGGGAATTATCCTGTAATAGAACTATTGAAAGAATACATTATGGAGATACAACAGATGGAACTTATAATCCTTTGGGATATGCTATGACTGGTGGGTTTGAGGTAACAGGCTCTATAACCTGTATTCGTAATGATGATGTTCACGATTTACTTGCTAAGTTTTATGACAGTAATACTGTTGATATAAATATAGCAGAATCTTCAAATTTTGCGATTGCATTAGATAAGTGTTTACTTAATGAATCTACTGTAGATAATGGTGGTGCTGTTTTAACACAGACAATTCCATTTACAGTAGTGGGTGCAGATGATGTTTCTTCATCTACTAAAATGCTCGGCATAACAATAGCATAATATGGCTAAAATACAAGGCGAAGATAAAAAGAAAATAGAATTTGAGGTTAAGGAACTTAATCTTGATGACAGGGGTGTGTTTAACAATACATATCACAAAGCTGAGTTGTCCGATCCAATGGATTGGGCTTCATTTGCTAAGTGTTGCTTGATAGCCACAGACTTTGATGATGTTAAGTTAAATGAATTAACTGACATAGAGATTATTCTTATCGCCAAAGAGTGCTATTTGATAGTTAATAAAAAAAAAGTGAAGAAATAAAACTTCGCTTAAATGTGCAGATTTCATTAAATGGGTTACAGGGAAAATATAGCTTACCACACGAGTTTCCGTATGATGCAATAAATCCAATGACTGCACAGACACAAACATTCAATAATATTGATGATGTGTATATGGTTTTAAATGAATGTTATGATAAGTGTGTGGAAAAGGGGTTTAGTCGTTTGGGAGAATCATTATATCAGCAATCATTGTTCATAGTAAACGATACATTGATGTTAGATGAGAATATGCAGAATCTTATAAAGAAATATCAATTCTGTAAGAAGTTCAATGCTCCTCCATACCCATCTCTACAAGATACACCTGCAAACATAGTAGAATCGTTTATGATTATAGACGATGAAATACAACAATTCAGAACAAAGGAAAAGAATGGCTAATAGAACTACATACGAAATACTCGCCAAAACAAAAGGCTTTAAAAATTCAGAAAAACAAGTCAAAGGATTAAATGGTGCTTTAGGAGGACTTGCAAAGAAAGCATTGGCTGTTGGTGGTGCATACTTCGGTGCTAGGGCATTACTAGATGGTGTAAATGCTTCGATTGAAGCGTTTGGTAAACAACAACAAGCAGAAAAGATGTTGGAACAAGCATTAGGCAGAACATCACAAGCATTATTAGACCACGCATCTGCACTTCAACAAAATTCAGTATTCGGCGATGAGGCTGTAATAGCACAACAAGCGTTTTTGGCTTCTATCGGAATGACTGAAGATCAAATAAAAGATATACTCCCAGTTGCAGCAGATTTAGCAGCAGCAACAGGAATGACATTAGAATCAGCAGTTAGAAACACAGCAAAAACATTTAGTGGACTTGCAGGTGAACTTGGAGAATTAGTTCCACAATTACGAGATTTAACAGCAGAAGAAATGAAGGCAGGAGAAGCTGTTAAAGTGATGGCTGATTTGTTTGGTGGAACAGCATCTGCACAAGCAGCAACATTATCAGGGAAGTTAGATAGGGTTAAAAATGTTGTGGGCGACATAGTAGAAGATATGGGGTCAAAACTTGCACCTGCTATAGAATCAGTAGCAGATGCAGTATTAATCTTATCAGGAGCAGTAGAGGAAGATACTTCACTAGAGGCAAGAATTGAAAATATTGATAATGCTATAGCTATGACTGAAAAGCTAAGAGAAACTGATGATAAATTTATGGTAGCAAAACATACTGCTAGTATACAAGAATTAGAAGATAAAAAAATGCAACTTGAAGAACAAATAAAAATGAGAGAAGATGCAGAAATAATGCACACACAATTTATTGATAATTCTTTAGCTGAAATTGAAACGAAAGAATTATTAACACAAAAAGATAAAGAATTAGCAGAACAAGAAAAGAAAAGAGAAAAGACAAGACAACAATTAGCTAAAATATCTGAGAGTGTTATATCAACAGCAAACACAAATATAATGGGAAGTTTATCGTCATTGGTTGATGCACACGGAGGAAGTTCAAAGACAGTTAAGAACTTAACTATTGCACAGGCTATTGCAGATACTTATGCAGGAGCAAATAGTGCATTAAGAGAAGGAACTGGGGTTTTTAAATGGGTTGAAGCAGCAGCTATTGTTGCACAGGGTTTGGCGAATGTGAAACAAATAGACAATGCGTATCAAAGACAGAAAGCACAATATGGATTCGAGGGAGTTGTATCAGAGCCAACACAATTCACAGTTGGTGAGGGTGGAGCATCAGAGTATGTATCTGTTCAACCGATGGAAGGCGTTAATAATGCAACAGCACAAGGTGTTACAGTAAACATCTCAGGTAATGTAATGTCAGAACAATTCGTAGAAGAAGAACTAGCAGAAAGAATTAGTGAAGCTGTGCGTAAAGGCGTGGACTTCGGAATGTCTTAATGATAACCCTTCCTGGTAGAATAAAAAACGACCTCTCAGGCAACTTAACAAGTGCCGAATATCTTGTAGCAATCAAGACAGATCCAGTTATTTACATCAGCACAACTAAACAGATGTTTGATGCGACTGAGGGAGATGTATATGGTGGTAATCTAGCATCAATGAATGAGAGTGATTGGACTTTAGGAGATGACTGGGAATATGATAATGGAAGTTTATCTGTAATATGGGAAGGGGAAACAAGTGGAAATGCAGAATTGCGTGATATGGATGGTCTTGTAGATGGAGAAACATACAAAGTATCGTTCACAATAGAAAATTTTAATAATTTTGAAGGCACAGATGATTATAATGATGGGAGGGGTAGAGTATTAATATACGCCAACTCTAATCACGGAGGAGAGAATAACTCTCCTAGAATTACAGAAGATGGGGATTATGAATATTTTGTTACCTTAGATGAATCAGGTGGTAGTTTTAGTAACAGGATTATGATTCAAACATATAACGACCCAGTAGAATTTAAATTAAGTGGCTTAAGAGTTCAGGGTGTTGTTCCAGTATATTACGAGGACATAGACCTCAAACTATCCAATATAAAAGAGAAAATAGACTTAAAAACAAAGAAAATACAGTTATCTAGTATGAGCCTTACCTTTAGTAATTTTCCTATCAATGATGTGCGTTTATCGGACAAACTCGGAAATGGGCTTGGTAAAGAAATATCTGTGTATTTAAAGACAGCAAGTTGTGAAACGCTAGAGGATTGTATTAAAGTCGCAGATTTAAAAGTAAATAGATATAATCACGATAGAAATACAGTTAAGATAAGTGCAGATGATAAGTGGCTAGAATCATTTTATATTGACTTACCTAGAACATTATTAGAAAAAGATAAGAATACATTTGAGAATTATCATTTAAAACCAGTTCCCATTCTTTATGGACACTTGGAAAATGCTCCTGCATTGCCTTACTATGAAGAAGGAGGAGAATTTTCTTTTACAGAACACGGTGTAAAAATACTGCCTGATTCATCTTATTTGGGTGGGGAAACAGAAATACAAGGGATTAAGCAATGGAATGAATATGATAGTGCAGGTAATCTCAGAAGTGTTGAAGAAATGCAAAACCCAAATGTTTTAAAAATAAGATTAAGTGATACTACTTTAGCAATAATTCCAATAAGACCTTATATAAATACTAGAGATAATATTAGAAATTTGCATAATTATTCTCAATATGTAACACATACAGACTATATAACAATTAATATTCCTAATATTGTAGAATCATCTGATTCAAACACACAAGGGTTGTGGTGTTCTTATAATTCTAAATTAATAAATTCAAAAGTATCTATTTATTCAATTACAGGAGATGGAAATTATTTACAAGATTCATATGTAACTGGAGATGGGATAACAATGAATCATATTACAACAGGTTATCTAACATCAGTCTATACATCACACGATATTGGAATTTTAGATTTTGAATTTGAAGGATTGAGTGGTGTAGGTTTATATAAAGATGAGGTTACTTTAGAAGAAACTCCAACTGATGTTCATTTTTTGGGAAATGGTAATATTAAATACATCTCTCACGATGAAAGTGCATTTGGATCTTATTATTTTAATATTTTTTCAATATACTCTCCATATACATTTGATGAAACAATAAATACTTTTGAGGAGGCAGAGGATAATATAGCTACACCAAACGAATGGTCTTTTTATTCTACATTCTCTGACGATATTGATCTTCTTGAAGACAATAGAAGGAATAAGTTTAGAATTGAAGGACTAAGAACTAATGCTGCTCAAGTAGGCAATGTTTATTATCTTTCATCATTTAATTCGTTTTTTGAGGGTGCTATATCAGGTGATGGTTATAATACATTTAAAAGTAAATATTATTCTAACACGAAATATCCAATAATTAACTCAAATAATGTTGTTTTATATTACACTCCTGATACTAATGGCGTTACAAATCCCGATTATAATCCATCGATTGATAACCAAGCTGATAGCGTTATTGGATTAGAAACAACTTGGAAAGATGTAGTATTTAGAAAATACTGGAAGAATAAAGATATATTCTTAAAAGACTTCTTTGTAAATGCAAAGGGTAGAGTTGGAAATGAGTTAGTTGGAGCAAAATCTGTTAATGCAGAAATCAAGGTTTGGTATGAAGGACAAGATGCTCCTGATGACTTTACAAGTAATGAGAACAAACATTTAACTGAATTATATAAATTCTTAACAGACAATAAATATAAAACAAAGTCAATAAATGGTGAAACTTATGAATTAATGCTTTATTCTCAAAATTTAGATGATGAAGGTGTTTATATGTTTGATATAGATGTAAACAATTTTTACGCTTCTAGTGATATGACAACAGGGTTACACAATGAAGATTATCCTGTTATATATATAAATAATGATCCAAACAATACTTTTACTATTAATTCAAGCCATCAAACGGGGTGGATATTTGAGGTTATAGCCAAAACATTTGGTAATCATTATAATTTTGAAAATGATATAATGTGGATGGGTGGATTAAGTTTAGTGTATGGAAAGAAGAATATTGTTAATGGTGTATTAGAAGGAATCACTACAATATCTCACGATTCACTAGAATCTTTTAATCTATCGAATGGCTCATATAATAATTCAGTATTCACAGGATATTCTTGGATTAAGTGGGATTCAAGTTTATCAGTAGAAAACCCAAGAGAATTACTTGAACAGCCTGAAGATATTATAAGTAATTTAGTTACAACTGAAATGAACGCAGGTGGGGTGCAGATTCCTGAACAAACTTATTCCAAGTTCGGTTTTTCAATAAATGAGCAAGAGAACTCTAAAGACATTATAGAGAATATTTGTAGGCAATCAGAATTATTCTTTCGTTATAGTCCAAGAGATGGACAGGCTATTATAGATAAAATTAAAAAGCAATATACAGCAGGAGATGTAGATAAAACCATTGAAACAGACAGAATATTAAAATACAGCTTTAACAAGACAAAGATTGATGATTTGTGCTTTGGTGGTTGTAGAGTAAAATGGGGTTGGGATTATGGAAAAGAAGAAGCGATAGGCGTAACAGAAGATATTGCTGTAATAGATGAATTTATGCCTAAATATCTAACTGAATATGGATTAGAATATAACGAAAATGAGATACAAGAATTTAAAGAATCAGGAAAGTATCAACTTGAAGTAGAAGCACCATATATCAATAATGAGGCAACTGCAATTAAATTCAGAGATTTCTTATTCCAGTTCTACAAGAATACTCATTTAACATTAAAGCTAACACTTGCATTGCAAGATGGAATAGAACTTGAAGTTGGTGATATTGTTGCATTTGATAAAGACATTGGTGGATTAAAGCCTTATGGAAAGTCTATTGCTGATATTTTAGGTGCTGATGGTTTTTCAGGATATATACAAATAGATCAACAAATTTTTCCATATTTTTTAGTAACAAGTGTATCAAAATCGTTATCTAAAGTAGATATAGAAGTAATGCAAATGCACAATTTAACTGGAATCCCAATCATATATGGATGTATGCTTAATACTTATTTAAGTTATAATCCTAATGCAACTGTTCACGATCAAAGTATGTGTGGTGATTTAATTGTTACAGGCTGTATGAATCAAAATGCTTCTACTTATGACCCTGATGCAAATGTCCACGATGAAAGTATGTGTGTATATAGTCCTGATATACCAATAGCAGATATTCAAGTGACAGTAGAATCTGAAGGAATACAGGGCATAACATATTTTTATATTGATGTAGGATATAATTTACATTTAAGTTCTAGTAATAGTGAAGATCCTGACCCTATTGAAAACCCACCAATACCAGTAAACTCAAATGGAATTTCAAATGTAGAATGGGATGTTGGTGATGTTGATATGGATGGAATCGGAATACAACCACCACTCACAGACCTTGTTGCAGTAGTTAATGAACTTGCAATGACAGATTTAGTTATACCCATCACTTCTGAATATTTTTATGAAGGACAACAACTTGTATTTACATTAGTAGTAACAGATGGAATGGGTAATCAAAGCAATATTGTTTCTACTCAGGTAATTACTATTCAAGCACCAGTCGATCAAGGAGATTTAGGTGATGTTAATATGGATGGCTCTGTCGATGTTATTGATGTTGTTGCGATGATAAATCATATTCTTCAAAACACACTTTTAGAGGGAGAAGCATTATTAAGAGCAGATATTTATCAAGATGGAATTATTGATGTTCTTGATATTATTGCAATTATTAATATGATATTAGAGGGAGAGGATAATTAATGATTACAATACATAAGCATTATATTATGGAGGGCGTTCTTGAAATTCAAGAATGGGCTATTGAATATACTGTTGCTCCTTCAGTAATAGATATTAGATATAGTGGAGAACATTTTGCAGCAGAAATGTTGGGTATGAGAGATGTTGTCGGCATAAATAGACAAAGAATACTTATGGCGTTTATTGATGCTCCAAGACCAACATTTTTAAGAGTTACAAATGGAGATATTAGAATACAAAGAATTGTTGCGTGGGGGAAAGATGGGAAAACAATACCCATAACAGTAAAAACCAATAATGATGAAATGCAAAATATTAAATCTGAATGGAATACATCAGATAGCAAATATGAAGAATTAAATAAAACCAGTAGAGGCTCTAGGGCTAGAAAAACTAGAGTAACATATACATTAGAAGGAAAGAAAATAACAATGAATGAAAAAGGCAAAAAAATTAGGACTAAGAAATAATGGCTAACGATAGCTATGGCTCAGTATCTCGGTGTAGAGTGTATGTGGATTATATCCAGTATGCGAAGGCGATTGGTATGATAAATAATTTTAGTTATAGCACAGGCAGAGTTTCATCTAATAATCCTGAAGCATTGTGGGATATGAATCCTTCAAATGTTGCTGAGTTTACAATAATAGATGCAGGAGATGGAACTTTTACTGCAGGAACTTTTAGGGCTAATTTTAAATATGTAGGAGATGACACGGCAGGATTACAATTTAGAAATTTGATTTCTACTACTAATTATGGTGCATTGCTTGGACATAATGTTGGATTGTTTGACCCTAATAGGTATGTTGAATCAAAGGTGCAAGATGGTTATGCCTCTCAGTCAGGCATTTTAGGGCGAAATACCTGTAAAAATAATATTGGAACGAATATATGGAAGATAAATCATTTTGTATTGGGTGGAAATCCCATAGAAGATTTAGCATATTTTGACAGACTTGGATTTAAAATAAACAAAGGAACTGAAGGATTGGACTGGAATGTGGGAGATGTAATTAGAATGGGTGCGTTCTCGACTGGAAGATACTTCGACCTTCCTGTAAACGCTAATTTATCGGTTAATCAGACATTCTCTTATGATGGTGTGCAGACAAAGAGAACATTCGGTGGAGCAGATTTAACACAAGTGAATCATACTCGCAAGAAGTGGGGAGATTTAGGTGCTTGGACACATATAGATTTAAGTGAATATAATAATCCATCTGATGCGTTAAATAACGAGGATTACAGCACAGCAGGATTTCAAGGCAAACGCAGTTGGGATCTAGCGTGGTCTTTTATCTCTAAGGAAGATATGTTCCCTATGAACTTCGAGAATAATATGAGTGGGTATTACAGCACACAAGAGGAGTTGGGAGAGCAATTAATAACCTCCCCAGAAAACTATAATTTTAATTCTGATGGTGGTATTTGGTATGGACACGGAGGAGCAACAGTTACTTGGGGAAGTTCTTATGGGGAATCTAGCACAGGTGGTTTAAGAATCGTGGGAGATGGTGATGGAAACGAAGGTGCTGCACTAAGCACAGCAGGTTATATCGAAGAAGCGTTAAATACACAATATAAAATTACAGCTTCCATAAAAGGTGCTACTGGGCAATTAGATAAATTCCAAATAGGAATTGGAAGCAGCAAGTCAGAAGAATTTTCAGTAACAACCAGTTTTGCATCTTATACTAAATATATAACAACAGCATCATCAGGCTCTTTAAGCATTTTAATACATCACGATAACGATGGAACTGACCCTTTTTATATAGACAATGTTTTAATACAAAAAGTAATCACTCCATCAGGAACTTGGTTTGATAATGATAGTGGTGTGCATACAGATAATATCGTTGGAAACTTTTTGAATTACACCTGTTTTGGAACGATCCCATTCATATTCCAGCCTGATAACACAAAAACCACCTTCGCAATATGTGTTCTTGATAAGCCATCTATCTCAATAAAAAGAGTTGCTCCTGATTTATATAATATTAAAATGAAGATAGTGGAGATATAATGCCTGAATCGAATGTATATGGAAATGTGGGTGTGCCTCGAATCTATGTGGATTATTTTTCCTATGCGAAGGCGATAGGAATGGTGGGCGACCCAACTGGAGATGGATATAGTTCTTGGAATTTAACTGGAGGCATAGATTTAGCTAATGCTTATGATTTCAATCCAACTAAATTAACAGGATATATAATGGGTGTAGGTGTAACAGATGGCGACCCATTTACAATAAGAGTTAAATTTAAAAATTATGGAACAGATACACAGGCAGGAAAAAGTATGCTTCAGTTTGAAAATTTTTTATCTACCATAAATTATGCAGGGTGTTTAGGGCATAAATTTGGATTAGAAAATGTTAGAAAAGTTTCTTGTGGAGCATATAAATACCTTGATGTTGATGGAACAATAACACATTCAGGCGATACTATAAATATAAATGGTAATCCCATAGTTGGAGATGCTACAAATACTAATAGTCTTGGATATTTTCTTCACGAAATTAATATGAATAATGAATTATTATATCCCGATAGACTTGGCTCTTTTGAGTTTAGGTTTTATCCTCCAACAGATAATGCTTTTGCAGAAGGGTCTGTGGTGCATTTGGGAACGCTAACAGCAGGGCGTTACTTCGACCTACCACACAACGCTGATGTAGATGTATCGTTAGGATTCGATTTTTCAGGCATTACAAGAAACAAAACAGCATCAGGTGATATATTAACACAAATCAACTATAAGCGTCCTAAATGGGGTGATTTAAGGGCTTGGACTAATATTGACTTAACTCCATATCACGAACAAGGTATTGATCCGAAACAAGCATTGTTAGATCAAGATTATAGCACCACAGGACTACAAGGTAGAAGAAGTTGGAATTTATCATTTAGTTATATATCTAAAGATGATATGTTTCCAAAGAATTTTGATGGTAATATGAGTGGAAATTATGAGGCAACAACATCAACATTCACTTGGGATGAGGATTCAAGTATCGTTTCTAGTTGGGCTAATGCTACTCTAGGATTTCAATTACCCTTCATCCTGCAGCCTGACAAGAATAAGCAGGACTTCGCAATCGTGAAGGCTAAAGCGAACTCAATAAAAGTATCGCAACAAGCACCTATGCTTTACAAGTTTAGTATTACATTAATAGAACAGTATTAGATTTCCCTCCGACTACCCTTTTCGTGTATAGTCGGTAATAAAAAGAGCCTTTGTCTTAACTGATAAGGGCTTTTTTTTACACTATTTCTTTTCATAATTTGAAAAAAAGATTAATTAAATTGAAAAAGGTGTTTGCAAATATCAAATTATTGATTAATATATAGGAGGTTAGACAAATAAATAACAAGGAGAGTAAAATGAAAAATAAAACAGAAAGATATATAAAATTAAACTCGGTTGGTTGTTGGTTAGATAATAAAACAGGAAACACTTTTCCAATAACATCAGAGGGTGGAATTGACAAAGAAAATTGTGTTTGTCCTCTTGAAGATTGTAGTGATGAGTGGTATCAGTCTTTAGATAGTTATGATTTTGAAATTGTAAAAGAATATAAACACAACAATTCTGATTTCAGATATACTATTATAAGTTAGTAAATAACAATTCAAGGGTAGTGTAAAAGCTACCCTTTTTTTAACCTAAATAAGGAGATTAAAGTGATAAACTTAAATATTAAAATAGGAAAAGATGGTTTAACAAATGATGAAATTAAACAAGTCTTATGTCATTTAAAAGAGTTGGGAATGGTTGATATAAAGAGATTACTAAATGGAAATGAATTTAGTAGTATGAGTGGAGAAAATGGAATAAAAGTAGAATTTTCAAGAAAATATAATTAAACAAATAATCAAATAAGGAGATTTTATGGAACACCCATATTGCACCAAATGTGGACAACAAGCCAATAACCCTTGTATCTATACTGGGAAGGAAAATTGGTTTACTGGACATTGTATCAAATGTGATAATGATAATGCCGAATTTGTCGGAAATTCCGAACAATATTACGAAGGAGATGATTATGTTGACTTATATTAAAAAGGTATTAAAACTGGCTAGTATGGATAAGTATGGAGTAAACAAGTGGATTAAATATGGAAATAGTATTATAGTTGAATTGAAGAATGGTTGGGTGATAGAAATGAGTTCTACTGGTGGTAGAGTATTGCATATCTACGAAGATAAGTCAAAACATATGACACAAGAAGATATATCTAATTTCAGTATAGGTAAATAGATGGATATGCTAGATGGATTATATCAATTAGATTTACTGGTAACAATAATAACTAAAATAATATTCATACTATGTATGTTTGTATGGATTATAACTAGGAGAAGAAAATGATACCTGAAGAAAAACTACCCACAATAGATATAAAAGGAAAAAAATATGTTCAAGCAAAAGATAGGGTGCTTGAATTACATAAGCAAAATGACGAGTTTAGTTTAACTACTCTAATCCTGTCAGACGATGATAAAAGAGTTATTATGCAAACAACTCTTGAAATAAATAGTAGAGTGTTTACAGGAATTGCTAGTGAATTAAAGAATCAAGAAAAGCCATACGAGAATTGTGAAACCTCATCTGTTTCTAGATGTCTTGGGTTTTATGGTATTGGAATAATTGAGAGCATAGCTTCAGCAGATTGTATGGTTTCTTATGAAAACACAAAAAGTGTTAATAAGTCTTATAAATCCAATTCAGGAGAATTAGCTTCAACTCCTCAGATCAATTACATTAAGAAACTTTGCAAAGAAAGAGGTATTTCTGAGGATAAGTATAAGTTTGAAACAATGACAAAGAATGAAGCTAGTGATATTATTCAGGTAGTAATGGACACCAAGATTGTTGAGGGTAACTAATGAAAATATATGAAGTTAAATTCACAGATAGTCCTACCAGTAAAGCTGAGAAGGTTAGGTATTTTTCTAGCTATACAGAGGTTAAGGGCTTTACAATGAGCCACATCAATTCTCTGTTTAATTTTAAGATAGAAAAGCACGAGGTGGGAAGAAACAAGTCAGATATAATTAAATTCTTAAATAAGGAGAATGGCGATGAGTAGAAGAACAAGCGTAAAAGAATCAATAGATGAATACAAAGAAAGTGGTGCTATAAGACGACCTCTTGATAAAGATAACAATGCAGCACATATTTCTATAAATGGTAGCAACATAGAATATGATGATTATAATGTAAAGCAATTTCATCATAGTTTGGGAGAGGAAATAGTAACCATAAATGGAGAAAAGATGAGGGGAGAAACTGTTGGATTCTTAAATATAGAAGTATTCGATAAAGATTTTGTTATGACCATAGAAACTGCACACACAACTATATTAGAAGTATTACATCTTGACAATAAAATACTTAAACGATTAGCAAGGTTTTTAAACTATGCAACAGAAAATAATAAGGAGAATGGCGATGAATAGAAAAACATCTAAAGCTGCATACGAGCATAATAAGGAAAGTGGAATAACTGGATCTCAGAAGAAAAAATTGCATAGCTTGGTGGATAAAATGACTAATGGAAATCGTGGCTATGGGGTTACCCTAAAGGAAATATCTAGGGAATCAGGACTAGAGATTAATGCTGTATCAGGTAGAATAAATGATTTAAAGAAAGAAGGTATGATCGCTGAGTGTGATAAAAGAAAATGCTCAATAACTAACAGAACTGTTATTCCAGTAACGATTGGTAATGGAGATGTTGGTGGAACTACCTATGCGAATTTAAATGACAAAAAACACCTAGAGGAATCTACTCAGGAAGATTTAGGCTTAGATGTTGATTCTTACAGATACCCTGATTAAAATTATGTGGAAATAAAGATATGAATTGGTTATATTAAATTGGTAAAAAGGAGAGCAAAATGGCTAGGAATCGAATAATCAAGAAAGAGTTTTACACCGACCAAAAGATAATTGAACTAGAAATACCTGAAAGATTGTTGTTTATAGGTATGACGAACTTCTCAGATGATACAGGAATCCACATTAATAGTGCTAAAATGCTTAAATGCGAAATATTCCCTGCTGATGACATAAAAGTATCATACATAGAAAAATCGTTGCTTAAAATGGCTGATTTAGGATTAATAGATTTCAATGAAGATAGATCATTAATTAGGATTAGAAATTGGAGTGTTCATCAAAAAATCAATCGCCCATACCCAAGTAAGTATGAATTTGTCGAGGGGTTCAGTGAACATTCAGTGAATACTCACGGAACAATCAGTGAGGACTCATCCCCTAATAACAATAAGAAAGAGAATAAGAATAAGAAAAAGAATAATAATATAGAAAAAAGAAAACAAAAGTTTACCAATCAAACATTGGCTGAAGGATTAAAACATACACCAATGATAGATCCAAGAATATGTGATGAGTTTATTGATTACTGGACAGAAATGAATAAATCCAAGACTAAGATGAAGTTTGAGATGCAGGAAACATTTGATATTTCAAGAAGGTTAAAGAGATGGATTAGGAATGATTTTAGTAGCTATACAGATAATGTTGTGGAATTAACAGATGAAGAAATAGAATCTCAAAAAATGAAACACGAAGCCTTTAAAAGAGCAGAAGCAAAATTAAATGTAAATGCAAAAGCATAACCCCATAAAGCAGCCTCGTTGCTCTCCTATATCAAAGTCTAACCAACTTGCCGAATAATGGGGTTGCTTTATGAATAGAGAAAAATTATTTAAAGGCATAGCTAAAGGAAACAAGGATGCTGATTTAAAAGTAATATCTCTTGGACTTGGAGTTCAATCAACAGCAGTTTATCTAATGAGTTCAATGGGAATGTTGCCGAGAGCAGATGTTGCTATCTTTGCAGATCCACAGGCAGAACATTATAAAACTTATGAAATACTACAATGGTTGTTGGGTTGGAAAGAAGAAAACAATGGTATAGATATAGTAGTAAATAAAGACAGGAATATTTATACAGATCAACTAAAAACAAACCCACACAAACACATAAGAGTTCCCCAAATACCTGCACACACAACTCCATCAGGAATAGCTAGAAGGCAATGCACCTATGAATACAAAATAATGCCTGTTATAAAATCAACAAGAAAATTGCACGGATTAAAGCCAAGAAAAAGAATGAAGCCAACAGAGTTTTGGTTGGGAATATCAACAGATGAAATACAAAGAATGAAAAAGAGCCAATTATATAATATAGAATATTTTTATCCATTAATTTATACTGGGATGTCAAGGTTGGATTGTATTGATTTTTTCAAAGAAAACAACTTTCCAGTTCCACCAAAGTCAAGTTGTGTTTTTTGTCCATTTCATTCTAATAGTTTTTGGAAAGAGATACAGAAAGAAAACGGAAGTGCTTGGAAAATGTCCATAGAGGTAGATGAAAAAATAAGAATAAAAAATGGAATGAGAGGTAAAATGTATTTACACCCATCAAGAAAACCCTTAAAAGATATAAATTTCGAGGACAACCAAATGTCTTTTGATGGCTTTGATTGTGAAGGACATTGTGGAATATGATTGAAGTGGTAGGGTATTATTTTGCACTATTATTATTTATACAACCGATAGAAGAATTTTATACTTGTAACAATCCAAATACAATAAGCAACGGAATACACATATTGTGTGAATGGGAAGATGAGGACTTTAAAGAACTACCCAATGGGGATAGGGTATTAAAGAGAAGAAGATCAACAGATAGTTTTGTTAAAAGATATTACAGAAACAAGTATTGGGAATTTAGGTAAACTAGGTGTTTACTAAGTCGAAAAGAGAAGGGGTGGGTGTTAAATCCCATCCCATCTTGATAGGAATATTATGATTGATTTAATATTAGATGATTGTATGAATGTAATGAGGGATTATGAGGACAATCACTTTGATTTGGCTATTGTAGACCCACCTTATGGGATAGCAAGATTTGGAAACAGAGTAGAGGTTTCTAATCGAATATATAAAGAGGCAAAAATTAATAAATGGGATATAAAACCTACAAAAGAATACTTTGATGAATTGTTTAGAATAAGTAAGAATCAAATAATATGGGGTGCTAACAATTTCACATTACCAGAAAGTGAATATTTTATTGTATGGGATAAACAACAGTCGGTAGAAAATTTTTCAAGTGCTGAATATGCTTGGACTAATATAAAAAAACCAGCAAAAGTTTTTAGATATTCAATACAAAAGGTAATGTCTGATAGAAAAAGGGAAAATGGTAAAATACACCCTACACAGAAACCAGTAAAACTATATGAGTGGTTGCTAATAAACTATGCAGAAAAAGGACAGAAAATACTTGACACTCATTTAGGTAGTGGTAGTATTGCAATAGCTTGTCATTACTTTGGTGTTGATTTAGTAGGCGTTGAGATAGATGAAGAATATTACAATAAAGCTAAACACAGGGTTAAAGAACTAACAAAACAAGAAACCCTGTTTTGATACAATTCCTAGTAGATATTAAACCAAAGCCACAACAAAGGCACAGAAGCAACGGAAGATTCCAGTATGATCCATCATCAAAAGACAAGCAGGACTTTCTTTTTCTAGTAAAGCAGTATGCTCCAAAACAACCCATTACAGATATTGTAGAGATGGATATAACATTCTGCTATAAAAGACCTGCATCACATTTTAGAAGCAAGAACAAGCAGAAGATATTAAAAGATAATGTTCCATTCTTTAAAACAGGCAGACCTGATGTGGATAATCTTGCAAAGCTATATTTAGATTGTCTTACAGATGGAGGATTCATCAAGGATGATAGTCAGGTGGTATCGCTACACGCAAGGAAGTTGTATGGCGAAAAAGACTATGTAATGATTAAAATAATACCATCTAAAAACTTCACAAAATTCGTTTGATACAAAATCTTATAGTTTTTTACAAGAAAAAAGAATTATACTTAGGGTATGGCTAGACCTAAAAAATACGACATTGATACCAAAGAAGTAGAAAAATTAGCAGGATATGGTTGTAGTGCTAGAGAGATAGCCGACTTTTATGGTTGTGATGAATCATTAATCTCAAAGAGTTATTCAAGTTTTATAACAAAAGGCAAAGCCAATTTGAAAAAAAGATTAAGAAAAGCACAGCTAGATGCAGCATTAAAAGGCAATTCAACAATGTTAGTGTGGTTGGGCAAACAAATGCTAGATCAAACCGATAGACAGGAGATAGAACACATCAGACCAATAGACGAAGTAGATTTTAATGGGATCTAACTTACAATTATATAAAGAAGATTATCTCCCTCATCAATGGGAGTTCTTAACATCTAAGAAGCCAATAAAAGGGCTTATTTCAGGATATGGAAGTGGAAAAACCTATATATTTATCAGACAAATTTTCGTAAACCACTTGACGAAGTTAAACAAAGAAGGATTCTCTAATGGGTGGGTTATATACCCAACATACGAACTAGCCGAAGAATTGTTTGTAGAGCCAATGCGAGAGATATTTGAGAGCAAAGGCATTAAATATAAGTATAATGTGCAGAAGCACAAGTTTACAACCCCATACGGAACAATAAAGATTTACCAGTTGCAGAAACCACAAAGAATCGTAGGTGCTGAACTCACATACATAGGCTTTGATGAATTTGATGTCGAGAGTTGGAAGAACTGCGATATTGCGTTTAAGAAAGCGATTGGAAGGATGAGAGGAGCAGAGAATTGTGAAATATCAATAGTGTCAAGTCCTGAGGGTTTTCACTACTGTCACTATATCTTCTGTGAGCAAGACAATGATGATAGACACTTAATACACGGAAAGACAACAGATAACCCATATTTGCCTGATAGTTATATTAGTTTACTAGAAAGCAATTATGATGAAACAATGCTAAAGGCGTATCGTGATGGACAATTTGTAAACATCTCAGCTTTAAGCACTTATTATTCATTTGAAAGGAGCAAAAATGTCCAAAAATGTGAGTATGACAGATCATTACCAGTCCGAGCTGGATTGGATTACAATGTCGATCCAATGTGTGCGGTTTTATTCCACACATACCCGACAACCCCGAAAGTCAAAGTGTTCGATGCAATATCACTATCACATCAAGGGCAGGGTGACTTATTAACTGCAAGAATGTGTAACACAATTAAAGAAAAATATCCAAACAATCAATATATAATCTATCCTGATGCTAGTGGCTTTCAAAGACACACATCAGCACAATTTTCAGATATAGACATACTAAAACAACACGGATTCACAGTAAAAGTTCGCAAGAGTAATCCTCCTGTGGTAAATAGGGTCAACAGCGTAAATAAAATGTTGGAGGGAAACCTTATTATAGATCCGAAGTGCAAGGCGTTAATACAAGACCTTGAAAAAGTAACAAACAAGCAAGGCACTAGAGATATAGACAAGTCTAATAAATTGCTTACACATATGACAGATGCACTCGGCTATGCAATAGAATGGGAGTTTCCAATAATCAAACCAACATTAGGAGCAATAGAGAGATGATACCTGACATAGGAAAACTTTTAGTCCAACAATCACGATATGATAGTCAACAGAACGAGAAGAACTTGTGGCGTAAAGCTAGAATGTGTGCTAGGCAATTCTACGATGGTAGGAATGAAGCATATACGAAAAAATACTTCTCTAAATCATTGCTTAACAAAGTTCCAATATCTAATGTGAATTTAACGAAGCGTATCATAGACAGAATAAGTCTAGTGTATATGAAACCACCCAAGCGTGAGTATTCTAATGAGAATGTGCCTATGATGTTCAATGAGAAGGACTTTAAGTTACAAAGAGCAGAAAGAATGACTAATTTGTTGGAACATATCCTTATCAAGCCTACTTGGAGGAATGGTGTGCTTGACTATGATATTATAATGGACTTTGAGCCAATGTTTGGCGATGATCCACTTAGACCAACTGGATTTACATATCCACTATCTATCAAATCATCTGTAATGGATGATACTCCTGAATTAACTGCTTATTGGGATGCAGAAAACACATTCATATTTGATGATAATGGTAGAATACAGGAAGATGCAGAGAATCCTGAACATATCAATCCATATGGCGTATTGCCTTTTGTTGAGTGTTTTAGAAATGGGCGACCTGAATATAGTTATTTAGACACATCTCCTGCGAATGACATTATCGCTACAAACTTAGAAGTAAATGTATCAGAAACAAACTCTAATGCAAACACAATGTTCCAGTCATTTGGTTATATGTATGTCAATGGTAGCCAAGTGGAGAAAGACACACTCGAAGTAGGGCAGGACAAAATATCCTTTCTCGGAATAGATGGAACAATGAACATTGTTTCCCCACCCAACACAGTAGAAGCCTTAGCAAGTTCAATCGAACATTCCTATAAACTTCTCGCACAGAACTATCACCTTAATATATCATTCGTAGAAGGAACAGCTGCGATGAGTGGGGTTGCAATTAAACTAAGAAACAGCGAACTGACAGATGCTAGAATATCTGATGTGATTCGTTGGAAAGGTGTTGAACAGAAGTTATTTGAAATAGAATCTATCATATTAGCAGTTGAATCAGGTGCTAATGCAGGTGAACTCCTTAAAGTAGATTACGAGGAGAATGAGGAGATATTATCAGACGAAGAAAAACGAGCCAAGTGGGATTGGGAATTATCACACGGAATTATCGATGTCGCTGATGTTTTAATGCAGAAGGATGCCGACAGATTCCCTGATAGAGAAACAGCACAGGCATATCTCGAAGAACGAAATGCAAAACCAATAGAAGAAGCCACTCCTAATGGCTCGTTACTAGAAGCACTAACTAAACCAGTTGCATAATGGCTGACCAAAGATACATTGATAACATCGCAGAAACAATAGCAAGTCAGACAGATGCGTTGCAACAAGAAATGGTTAGGGATCTACTCAAACTATCCAAAGACAAGAGGTTTAAGTCTATTGATGAGTTCCTGTTAGCCATAGATCAACTTGATTTGGAACAGATTGTGCGATTAAAGGCACAAAACATTATAAATGGATATACAGCAGCACATACACAAATTCTTACTGATATGACACTATTTGCAGATGTGACTGAAAACACACTAAGAGCATTAACTAACTTTAGCACATCATCATTCGCTGATAGTCTTGGTAAGATGTCAGGTGTTATTAAGACAGAGATAGTCAAAGGCGTATTGGGAGAGGCATCAGAACGAGGTATCTTCCAAGCGATACAACAACAAGCAGGATTGTCCAATGCACAGATGAGGACACTCGTAACGACAGGGCTTAATGACTACTCAGCTAGTGTAGGTAAGATAATGATGGATGAATCCCCTGAGAATGAGAAGTTCAGATATGTAGGTGCTATTGATGAAAAAACAAGACCATTCTGTCTGAGAGTGTGGGAAGCAGGAACATTAACAAAGAAAGAGATTAAGGAAAGATTTCCAAGAAATGATCAGAATGGAGATACTTTTATTAGCAGAGGTGGATATAATTGCAGACATCAATGGATGCCTGTTGAAGCATCTAAAGAATCTAAGGATGTAAGAAAAGATGCTTGATGTTAATTTCTTTAGAAGCCTATCTAATAAGATTAGAAAAGATTATGTAGAACATATCTTTGAGAAAGGGAAAGATGTGTTTGGACAATCGTTTAAGGGTTATAGCACAGAATATGGAACACTTAAAAGAGCAAACAAATTTAAAAGACAATCATCAGCATTTGCTAATAAGACATCTCCTGTATTAACTGGGGATTTTATGAACGATGCAAAGCCTAATCACACTCGCAACTCTGCATCAGTTAAGTTCGCAGCACACGGAGGCAAGGTTAATCATTTAGCAAAGATGGGAAGAAAGGTTACTGATAACAGACAACCATTCCCTAAAGGCGTTATCAATATGATTGAAAGGGAAGTGAAGAAGAAAGTTGATTCTAAATTCCCAAAGAATAAGGTAGTAAAAATAAGGATTAAGAAATAATTATTTTTTTATATTGACTTTTATGACTATTATATGTATAAGATTTTGTTACTAAAAACTCACAAAAGAGGACTAAAATGACTGAACAAAATACAAATCAACCCATAGCTGATGACAACAGCGTATCAAACGACAGCACAAAAGCTGAACAAACCAGTCCAAAGACTGTTGCAAATGATAATAATATTCCACAACATAGATTAGATGAAGTTGTTGCTCAAAGAAACTCATATAGAGATAAACTGAATGAAGTTACAGCACAACAAGAATCTGATCGCAAAAAAGAACTAGAAAAGCAAGGAGAATATAAGACTTTACTAGATGAACAAGCTAAAGAATTAGAGAAATATAAAGCTGATTCAAATGCGTGGAATGAATATAAAACCAACAAGAGAGCATCCATTATGGAAACAATTACTAATGATGACGATAAACTAATTGCAGAAGATTTATCACTCGCTAAGTTGGAGAAGTTTGCTTCTAGGGTTACGCAAACTAACGCAGTAGGCACACCAAATCAAAGACCTGCGAACTCAACAAAGGGAACAGGTGAATATGGTGGATATAGTTCTTGGGTAGAATATGCTCAGAAAGATCCAAAGGGTGCTGAAAAGGCGATGAAAAACTTAGACAATAATTACGGAATGAAACAA
>VTLG01002467.1_pt1 | contig 29960 bp, 35 predicted proteins | sample 4694571 | NCBI WGS metagenome assembly VTLG01 (sample SAMN12604809, study PRJNA352737) | marine metagenome | biome: ENVO:00000447; feature: ENVO:00000209|ENVO:00000569|ENVO:01000036; material: ENVO:00002151; isolation source: viral sequences binned using virsorter ...
ACGAATTACGGTAAGACTTTATTAGCCAATTCTATAAGACCTTTAGCTGAAGGTATACAAAAGTATACTGAAGAAGGTAAGGGTGAAAAGGGCGTTCAGCCTATTGCAAGAAGACTATTAGCAAATCTTGAACCTGACATTGCGTCATTGATTACTGCTAAGTCTATTATCAATTCAATTACAATTTCCAGGAAGTTAACTAGTGCAGCTATTAATGTTGCAAGTAAAATTGAAGATGAAATAGCGTTAAGGTCTTTTGAAGAGGGGCGACCTGAACATTATGGGATAGTTAAAGCTGACCTGGACAAGAGGTCTTTTGGCTATCAATATAAAAGACGAAAGTTAAGAGAGTCAGCCCAAAAGAATAGTTTGGAATGGCAAGTTTGGACTAGAAGTGAAAAGGTTCACGTTGGATATAAGTTAATTGAACTTATGTGTACAACAACAGGACTTTGTGATGTTCAAACAGTCATTACTCACAAAAGAAGAGAAAAGAAATTAATCCCTACTGCAAAAACTTTGGAGTGGATTAATAACAGGAATGATTTTCTTGAAGTATTAGCACCTGAATATTTTCCGACTATAGTACCACCTCGAAGATGGGAACAAGGAAAAGCAATTGGTGGTGGATATTATTCGAGACATATCAAACCTTTAAGCTTAGTTAAGTATCGTAAGAGAGAAAACTTACAGCAACTTGAGAATGTTGAAATGCCTTTAGTGTATAAAGCTGTCAACGCTCAACAAGATACACCATATAAAATAAATGAATTTATTCTTGATGTCTTAGAAAAGGCGTGGAGTAAAAACATTAGTATTGGTGGATTGCCAAAAGCAGAACTTGAAGAGTTACCTGTAAAACCTCACGATATAGATACTAATAAAGAAGCTCGTAGAGCGTACAGACAAAAAGCAGTTTTGGTTCATACTGAAAATGCTAGACAAAAATCTAAAAGATTATTGTTTGCAAAAGTAGTTTGGATTGCAAAAATGTTTAGAGACAGACCGTTCTATCACGCTCACACTTTAGACTTTAGGTCTAGATGTTATCAAGTGACTAACTATTTAAATGGACAAGGCGTTGACTTTGCGAAAGCCTTACATTTATTTGGGACAGGCAAAAAGATAACTGAAGAGAATAAAGGCGATTATTGGTTAGCTGTGACAGGTGCAGCTCTTTATGGATTAGATAAAGTAACAAGAAAAGAACAAGTAGACTTTATTGAAAACAATTTTGATTTGTTCAATAAAATCCAGGAAGACCCATTTACAAATAGAGAATGGGAAAAAGCTGATAAGCCTTTTCAATTTCTTGCGTGGTGCAAAGAGTGGGTTTCATTTAAGAATGTAGGTTACGGATATATAAGTAGTTTTATTTGTAACCAAGACGGTTCTTGTAATGGAATACAGCATTACTCAGGAATACTAAAACATACACCATCTGCAAAAGCTGTAAACTTAGCGAACTCAGAGAAACCTGAAGACGTTTATACAGTTGTCAAAAACAAAGTTATAGAAAACTTAAAAGCGAATACTGAAAGTGAGTTAGCTAAACTTTGGTTACAGTTTGGTGTCAAAAGGTCAACAGTAAAGAGGGCTATTATGACTAGTCCTTATGGTTCTACAAGATATTCTTGTAGTGACTTTGTTGATGAAGATTTAGTTAAACGAAAAGACCAAGGGGAAATGCACCCTTTTGGAAGTTTAGCTTTTCCTGCTTGTACTTTTTTAGCAGGAGTAATTTGGGACAGTATGGGTGAAGTTTTATCTTCAGCTAGATTAGGAATGTCTTTCTTACAGCAATGTGCAAAAGTTTTATCGAAAAGTGGACACGCTATTCGTTGGAACAATCCTGTAGGATTTCCGGTAATTCAAGATTATCCTGAATTTAAATCTATGAGAGTTAAGACTAGATTGTTTGGTGAAGTTATCAAACCTAGAATTAATGTAGAGACAGAAAAGTTTTCTGTTTTAAAAGCAAGTAATGGGCTACCCCCAAATTTTATTCATTCGCAAGATTCTGCTCACATGATGTTAGTAGTTTGTAAAGCGTATGATAAAGGGGTTTCACATTTTTGTAATGTACATGATAGTTTTGGGACGACAGCAGCAGACAGTCAAATTTTAGCTGACACAATTAGAGAAACATTTGTAGAAATGTACTCTACTGATTGTCCGTTAGAAAGTTTTAAAACATCAATACAACCTATACTAACAAAGAAACAAATCGAAAAATTACCAACTGTGCCTGAAAAAGGTGACTTTGATATAAACGAAGTTATGCACAGCGAGTTCTTTTTCGCCTAATAGTACCCCTATTAGAACCAAAGGAGTAAAACTATGAATAATGACGAATGGTTTGAACATTGTCGGTTCGTACCTCTAGACCAAGCAGTAAGATATGTGGAAAAGGGGTATATAATTGAAGACTCAAACAATAACGAGGAAAATAAAGATGAAGAATAATAATGTAAAAATAACTACACCAAAAGGAATTGCTCAATATCCGTGGCTAACAACTGCTGATACTAAGTTTTCTGAGATTGGTGAGTTTAAGACAAATCTTATTCTAAACAAAAGCGAAGCTCAGTCGATTGCTCAAACAATAGACAAGGCTTATGCTGATAGCATTACTCTTGCAAAAGAGAAAGCTAAGGGTAAGAAAGTTAAACAAGCAGACAAGCCTTACTTTGATGAAGTTGATGATAAAGGTAACCCAACAGGTAATGTTATTTTCAAATTCAAATGTAAAGCTAAAGTCACTACTAAAAATGGTGACACGTTTGATAACAAACCTGCTATATTTGACGCTCAAGGAAAACCTATGCAGAATGTAAATGTATGGGGTGGTAGTCAAATTAAAGTGAGTGCTGAATTAATTCCGTACTACACTCAAATGGTAGGTGCAGGAATAAGTATGAGACTTAGAGCTGCTCAAGTTATCGAACTAGTTGAAGGTGGCAGTAATTCTGAAGGTTACGGTTTTAAGAAGGAAGACGGCTACGTCCACACTACTGAAACTAAATCTGAGGAGTTTAAAGATGAAACTAAGAAGGAAGTTTCCACCGAAGACGACTTCTAATTACCGTTCAGGATTAGAAGAGCAGATTGTTCAACAATTGAAAGCGAGTAAAATTGATTTTGGATATGAAGCAGAAAAAATACCGTATATTAAACCTGAAAAGGTTCACAAGTACACGCCTGATTTTATTTTATATAAAAAGGTTGGTACGCCTATGTATATCGAAAGTAAAGGACGTTTCTTAACGGCTGATAAACAAAAACATATTTTGTTGCGTAAGCAATATCCTGATTTGGATTTAAGGTTCGTCTTTAGTAATTCGAATACAAGAATTTCTAAGAAGTCTAGGACTACTTATGCTATGTGGTGTAAAAAGCATGGATTCAAGTACGCTGATAAATTTATACCTAAAGAATGGTTAAAGGAAGTCAGGACGAATTAGAAAGGAGTTTTTATGGGTAATTAATATACCTCTGTAAGCCCTCTATTAATTTAGGGGGCTTATATTTTTAGACAAAAAATTTTTAAGGAAATATAGATATGAGTAAAAGTGATTTTTTATATCACGCACCATGTACTGAATGTGGCAGCAAAGATAACGTTGCCGTTTATTCGGACTCACATGGACATTGTTTTGGCTGTGGTGCATACTTTCATAACTATCAGAATGAGGAACAACCATTGGAAAAAGTAAATACAGATTTAATTAAAGGTGAACATAAACCTTTAGTAAGAAGACAAATCAATCAGGAAACAGTAAACAAATTTAATTATCAAATTGGTAAACATAATGGAAAGACTGTACAAATTGCAAACTACTATGACAATCATAGAAATTTAGTTGCACAAAAATTAAGATACCCTGACAAGTCTTTTCAATGGATAGGTGATAGTAAGAAAGCAACACTATTCGGACAAAACTTATGGCGTGACGGTGGTAAACTTGTTTGTATAACTGAAGGTGAAGTTGACGCAATGAGTTTATCTTCGATACAAAATAATAAGTGGGCTGTTTGTAGTGTTAAGACAGGTAGTCAAGGTGCAAAGAAAGATTTACAACAACAATTAGAATGGTTAGAAAAATTTGAAACCATTGTGTTGATGTTTGACAATGATGACCCTGGACTTAAAGCAGCTCAGGAATGTGCAAAATTATTTTCGCCAAGTAAAGCGAAGATAGCACAACTTCCATTAAAAGACGCTAACGAAATGTTAGTACAAGGTAAGACAAAAGAATTAATAGATTGTATGTGGGGTGCTAAATCCTATAGACCTGACGGAATAGTTTCAGGTACAGATATATTTGATTTATTAATTAAAGAAGACAATAGAGATAGTGTCCCTTATCCTTTTGAATGTTTGAATACAAAAACATTAGGAATGCGAACAGGGGAACTAGTAACAATAACTAGTGGAACAGGACAAGGTAAGTCACAATTGTGTAGACATATAGCACATCAATTAATTTCTAAAGGTGAGACTGTTGGATATATTGCTTTAGAAGAAAGCATTAAGAGAACAGCATTAGGTGTAATGTCAATTGATTTAAAGAAACCTTTACACTTAACGAAAGAAGGAATTAAGAAAGATGACTTTAGAAATAGTTTTAATCGAACAGTTGGTAGTGGCTCTATGTATCTATTCGACCATTTCGGTAGTACCGAGTCTGAAAATTTGTTATCCAAAATTCGTTACCTTGCTAAGGGTCTTGGTGTACGGTGGATTATTCTTGACCATCTTTCTATTGTTATTAGTGGACTAGAAACTTATGACGAAAGAAAACTAATTGACATGACTATGACTAGGCTAAGAAGTTTAGTTGAGGAGACAAACATTGGATTAATTCTAGTTTCTCATTTAAGAAGACCTGATGGTAACAAAGGATATGAAGACGGTTTACAAACTTCTTTAAATTCTTTGAGAGGGTCTCATGCGATTTCACAATTAAGCGACCAAGTTATATCGCTTGAAAGAAATCAAAATGATGAAGAGAATAGAAACTATACAACAGTACGTGTGTTAAAGAATAGACACACAGGAAATACAGGTAAGTGTGGTACATTATATTTTGATGAAGACACTTCTTGTTTAGTAGAAACGAAAGGAACAAATGACTTTTGATTTAAAACGTAGACTAAAAGATGACGACACTTGGTATCTCATTGGTGAGATAGCAGGTGCTATTAATGCAGCTAAAAAAAATCCGTTGCATGATGTCATTCTTTCTCTACCTAATAAATACAAAACTCATGCTGACATTATTTTAAATGAAATGATTCCTTTTGAAGAAGCAGCGTTCAGAATACAAACAGAAAAGGCAACATTGCATTAATGATAAAAAAACTTTTATGGTTTTTCTTTATTTGCTTTTTAATTACTCTTCTGTTTTCTTGTACAAAAAATAAAAAAGATTCTAATATAATTTTAAAATTAGGAAGAACAGTAATAACAAACGGAGTAGACTTTAAATGAAAAAGAAACCAAGTCCACCTCTAATAATTGGTAACAAAAAATTTTTTAAGTATAAAATTATTTGGGAAGATATTGTAGGGGACTCAACTTTAGCAACTAGTAATGAATTTGCTAAGATGACTTGTGCTGATATACATACCGAGTGTTGGGTATTTGATAAAACACCTGACTATGTATATTCGTTTGCAAGTTATTACACTTCTAATGGTGAATTAGAATTTGGGGATAGAAACATTTATCCTCGTAGCGTTATAAAGAAAATGATAAGGATATAAAATGAAAAAAATAATAGACAAGATAGGTACATGGTCTCTTTATTATAGAACTGAGATAGTTTATTTTGTTCTTGGATTTATAGTGGGGGCAATAATTATATGAGATATGTTTTTGATATAGAAACAGACGGATTATTATTTGATTGCACTAAGACTCATTGTATTGTTTTAAAAGATATAGACAAGAATGAGATACTTACACCAACAGTCGACCAGGGATTAGAACTTTTATCTAATGCTGAATTGATTGTTGGTCACAACATAATCAAATTTGATATTCCTGTACTAAAAAAATTATATGGATTTAAAACTAAAGCAAAAGTTTTTGATACCATTGTTGCAACACGGTTAATATGGTCTGACTTAATGGACTCTGATATGAGACGTGTACATAATAAAAATTATCCTAGAAACTTAGTGAACAAACATTCCTTAAAAGCTTGGGGTGTTAGATTAGGAGATTATAAGCAACAGATAGATACAGATTGGAAAACATTTACTAAAGAAATGTTAGAGTATTGTATTCAAGATGTTAATGTAACACATACATTATACCAAAAGATTTTGGAGAAAAAATATTCTGAGCAATCTTTAGAATTGGAACACCAAGTTGCTGAGATAATAAGTCAGCAAGAACAATATGGAGTTTTATTTGATAAAGATAAAGCAACAAAATTATATTCTATTCTTTCTTCAGAGAGAGATAAGATTATAAAAGAAATGGCTGAGACTTTTCCACCTCTTAAAAGAGAAGAAGAGTTTATACCTAAAGCAAACAATAAAAAGCGTGGCTATGTTAAAGGTCAACTTTTTATTAAAGTAAAGTATGAAGACTTTAATCCTTCAAGCAGAAGACATATAGCTGAGAGATTAAAATTAAAATACAATTGGAAACCTAAAGAGTATACGAATGACGGTCTTGCAAAGATTGATGATAAAATTTTAAACTCTTTAGATTATCCTGAAGCTAAATTACTTGCTCGTTATTTCTTATTAGAAAAACGAATTGGTATGTTAGCTGAAGGTAAACAAGCCTACTTAAAATTGGAACGTAACAGTAGACTACATGGAACTGTGAATACTAACTCTGCGATAACTCAAAGAGCAACACATTCAAATCCTAATTTAGGACAAGTCCCTGCTGTCAATGTTCCTTACGGTAAAGAGTTTAGACAATTGTTTACCGTTCCAAAAGGAAAGTCAATGTGTGGAGTTGATATATCTAGTTTAGAAATTAGATTATTAGGACACTACATTGCGAAGTATGATAACGGTTCGTATGCTAACGTTGTAGTTAACGGTGACATACATACTGAAAATCAAAAACTTGCAGGATTAGATACACGTGACCAAAGTAAAAGATTTTTATATGCTTGGCTTTATGGTGCAGGAGTAAATAAGATTGCAGAGGTAACAGGTAAATCTAGTAAAGACGCAGCTCAAGTAAGAACTCGTTTTCTAAATAGATTACCTGCTTTAAGTAAACTAATAAAACAGGTTCAGCTATCTTCAGAGCGAGGTTACTTAGTTGGTCTAGATAGACGACAAGTAAAAATTCGTTCAGTACACGCAGCTCTAAATACTTTATTACAAAGTGCAGGGGCTATTGTATGTAAGCAATGGTTAGTTGAATTTAATAAATCTGTTAAACATATCGAAGGTGTTCAGCAATTACTTTGGGTGCATGATGAAATACAAATTGAATGCCCTGAAGATAAAGCTGAAGAAGTTGGAAAACTAGCTGTTGAGTCTATAAAGAAAACAGGTGAACATTTCAATTTAAGAGTACCGTTGACAGGTGAATATAAAATCTCAAATGATTGGAGTGGGACACACTAATGAAAAATAATAAATTTGATATAGACTTAAAGTATGGCAAAGAACGAGAGAGCAAAGTAGCTTCTTTATTAATTGCTGATAAAGATAAAGTCGAAGTTAAGACTGAAAGAGATTGGTGGTACAAGACAGGAAACATAGCAATTGAAGTAGAATGTTTTGGAAAACCAAGTGGACTGTCAGTAACTAAAGCTGACTATTGGGTACACGTACTAGCAACAGGCAAACAAGACTATTGTAAATTAGTATTTGATGTATCTAAATTAAAACAAATCGTAGAACGGTTTAAAGATAATTATAGAATGATTGGAGATTATAATAAATCCAAATGTATTCTAATACCTTTAGCTGAACTATTTAAAAATGTAGAAAGGAGTAAACAATGATAAAGAGACCAACAACACTTGTAATTGACGGTGACATTCTTGCGTATAAAGCTGCAACCAAGTCAGAGTATGACGCTCATTGGGGTGATGGTTTATGGACTGTTCAAGCAGATGAGAACCAAGGTAAGTATTTAGTTCTTTCTGAAATAGAAGACCTTAAAGAAAAGTTTGATACAAGTAAAGTTATCGTTGCGTTGACTGATAAAGACAATTTTCGAAAAGATGTTTTACCAACGTACAAGGATAATCGAAAACAAAAGCGTAAACCTATAATATTAAAGGCGTTACGTAAGTATCTAATTGATGAGTGGAACGCAGTCGTTCTACCAAATTTAGAAGCAGATGATGTCATGGGAATCATTGCAACCAAACCTCGTAAGAACAAAGAGAAAATAATTATTTGTTCAATAGATAAAGACCTTAGACAAATTCCAGGGACTTTATATAATGGTGAAACTGTGGTTAAGCGTACCCCTAAAGAATGTGATTGGTGGCATTTAATCCAAACACTAACAGGTGACGCTACTGACGGCTATTCAGGCTGTCCAACCGTAGGTAAAGTTACTGCTCAAAAAATCCTTAACGACAAGAAAATGCCTATAGGTAAAATGTGGGAACTTGTTGTTAAAGCTTATGCTAAACAAGGGCTTATGGAACATGACGCTTTTCAACAAGCACGTGTTGCAAGGATTTTGAGACATGGTGATTACAATAAAAAGACAGGTGAGGTAAACTTGTGGCAGATATAAAAAAAGAAGTGGTAGACAAACCACCTCATTATTTAAAGTATGAAATAGAACCTATCACTTTTATAATGAGAAACAAATTAGATTTCCCTACAGGAAATGTGATTAAATATGTTATGCGTTGGCGTGATAAGAACGGAGTACAAGACTTACAAAAAGCCAAACGCTACATTGATATGATGATAGAGTTAGAAACAACAGGACAAATAGATAAAGTAAAAAAATGGAAGGGATAAACATGGACTATAGTAAAGATACATTATTGACTGAAGCAGGTATGAGGATTTTAAAAGACCGTTATTTAACTGATAGCGAAACTAGTCCTCAACAAGCATTTAAAAGAGTGGCTGATACTTATTCAGATGACTCAGCTATGGCTGAAAGAATATATAAATATGTATCTAACTTATGGTTTATGTATGCAACTCCCATTTTAACTAATGGTGGAACTAAAAGAGGAATGCCAATTTCGTGCTTTCTTAATTATGTTCCTGACAGTAGAGAAGGTTTAACAGAACACTATACAGAGAACGCTTGGTTAGCAAGTGTCGGTGGTGGAATTGGTGGATATTGGGGACACATAAGAAGTGACGGAACAAAAACTTCAGGTGGTTCTCAATCTTCAGGTTCAATTCCTTTTATGCACGTAGTTGATAGTGAAATGTTAGCTTTCTCTCAGGGTAAAACTAGACGAGGAAGTTACGCAACTTACCAAGATATAAGTCACCCTGAAATAGAAGAGTTTATTGAAATAAGAAAACCTAGTGGTGGTGATGTACATAGAAAATGTTTAAACCTTCATCACGGTATAGTTGTTACTGATGAATTTATGAATGTCATAGATGAATGTACAAGAAATCCAGGTGCAAATGATGATTGGGATTTAATTGACCCTCATACTAAAAAGATTGTTCGAACTGTATCAGCGAGAAAATTGTGGCAAAAAATTTTAGAGACTAGAGTAGCAACAGGTGAGCCTTATATCTTTTTTAAAGATACAGTACATCAAAGTTTACCTGAAACACAAAAGCAATTAGGATTAAAAGTACATCATTCTAATTTGTGTAGTGAAATAACTCTACCAACAAATGAAGAAAGAACAGCCGTGTGTTGTTTATCTTCAATTAACTTAGAAAAATATGATGAATGGAAAGATGACCCTTACTTCGTACCTGACTTGGTTCGTTTCCTTGATAATGTATTGGAGTATTTTATTAATAACGCTACTGATTTTCTTAGCCGTGCTAAGTTTTCAGCTAGTCAAGAACGTAGTATTGGATTGGGGACAATGGGTTTTCATTCGTATCTACAAAGTAAAAAAATTCCTTTCGCAAGTGCTTTGGCAAAAGGATTAAACTTAAAAATGTTTAAGCATATCAAAAGCCAAGCTGAAGAGACTTCAAAAAATTTAGCATTACAAAGAGGTGAAGCTCCTGATATGCGAGGAACAGGAATGCGTAACGCACACTTGTTAGCTATCGCACCTAATGCGTCTAGTAGTATTATTTGTGGTGGAACTAGTCCGTCAATTGAACCGTTAAGAGCAAACGCTTATACTCAAAAGACAATGAGTGGTACTCACTTTATGAAAAATAAATATCTTCAACAGCTATTAAAAGAAAAAGATATGGATAATGAAGAGACCTGGAAAAGTATTATTGCTAACAAAGGTTCAGTAATGCACCTTGACAATTTAACAGATTGGGAAAAAGATGTATTTGCTACTGCAATTGAAATAGACCAAAATTGGATTATTGAATTAGCAGCCGACAGACAAAAATATATTTGTCAGTCACAAAGCCTAAATATATTTGTACCTTCAGATGTAAACATAAGAGAGTTACATTTGTTACATTTAAAAGCATGGCGAAAGAAAATTAAAACTTTATATTATTGTCGTTCAGAAGCTATTAGAAGAGCAGAAATAATATCAACAAAAATAGAAAGGAAAGTTAGACCTGACTCAGAGGAATGTCTAGCTTGTGAAGCTTAATGGCTAAAGCACCTAAATATGGATTGGTAATACAATACGATAAAACTTATAAAGGAACTAGTATTGGGCGTAGACCTATAACAAGTACAATGAATAAAAATAAACGAAGAAGTTTTAAAAAATATAGAGGACAAGGAAAAAAGAAATGACAAAGTGTAATAATAAATGTATGTGTGGCAGAAACATACATGATAAAAATGAAACAAAACAAAAACATAGTGTGTTATGGCATACATATCATACTATCTTAGCAGTCGAATTAGGAATAATTGTAATTATTGAAGCTCTAGAATTATTTGATTGGTGGGGTATAATCTAATGACTCACCGTCATATAGTTATACGAGCAACCGTGGGTAAACCACCTATGGATATTCGTAAAATAAAAAAGTGGATTAAAAAATTAATTAAAGCAATAGGTATGAAACGCTTAGGACAACCTATCGCTGTCTATTGTCCAAAAGAAGGAAATAGAGGTATTACTTGTGTGTCGTGTATTGAAACTTCACACATAGCATTACACTCTTGGGACGAAAGTTCTCCTGCTGTTGTTCAATTAGATGTTTACACTTGCAGCACTTTAAATAAACAAACTGTATTTGATTATTTAAATTTATTTGAACCAAAAGAAATTAGTTATCAAGTTTTAAATAGAGATAACAACATAACAATAGAAAGGACAACATGAGTTTATTAAAAGAGAGAATATATTATAAACCTTTTGAATATCCGTGGGCTTTTGACGCTTATGATATGCAACAGAAAATGCACTGGTTACCTAGTGAAGTTCCTTTAGCTGAAGATGTAAGAGATTGGAACGAGAGATTAAACAAAAGAGAAAAAAATTTAATAACACAGATTTTAAAATTCTTTACGCAAGGTGATGTAGATATAGCACAAGCTTATTTAAGTAACTACATTCCTAAATTTAAACCACCTGAAATAAGAATGATGTTGTCAGCATTTGCAACAAGCGAAGCTAATCACGCTCACTCTTATTCTTTATTGAATGATACAATTGGTTTGCCTGATAAAGAGTATCAAGCATTTCAAGAGTATAAAGAAATGGCAAATAAACATGACTATTTATTTAAAGATAAAGGTAAAGGTGTTGAAGGACTTGCACGTGAACTTGCTGTATTCTCAGCATTTGGCGAAGGTCTTCAATTGTTTGCGTCTTTCATTATGCTATTAAACTTTCAAAGATATGGTAAAATGAAAGGTATGTGTCAAATAGTTACTTGGTCTATAAGAGACGAAAGCCATCACGTAGAGAATATGATTAAATTATTCCACGCTTTAATAGATGAAAATAGAAAAGTTTGGAATGATAATTTCAAAAAAACTTTATATCAGATATGTAGAGATATGGTAGATTTAGAAGATAAGTTTATCGATTTAGCATTTGAAATGGGTGGAGTCCAAGGACTAGAACCTAAACAAGTTAAACAATATATTAGACATATAGCTGATAGAAGACTGTTGCAACTAGGTTTAAAACCTAATTTTAAGGTAAAAGATAACCCTTTGCCTTGGTTAGATTGGGTATTAAATGGCGTAGAACATACGAATTTCTTCGAAAATAGAGCAACAGAGTATACAAAAGGTAACTTAACAGGCAATTTATGGGGCTAATTAGTCCCCATATTAGAAGGAAATAGATATGAAACAAAATGAGAACAATCAAAATCCTTTAGATGAGATACAATTACCGTATACAGTTGACGAACTTATCAATGTTTTAGATAAGATTTATCCTGACCGTTCACCTTCTTTAAAAGATAATGAAAGAGAAGTTTGGTTTAAAGCAGGTCAACGAAGTGTGGTTAATTGGCTCAAAGATTTAAAGAAAAGAAGTGAAGATAATTTATTAGGGGGACAATAATATGTGCTTAGGTGGAACAACACAACCAAGTCAGAAGTTTGTCACTAGACCTGACCCAACATTAACTTATGTTGAAGGTAATATCTTTGACCCTAAAGATAATCCACCAGATATAGATAAAACTCCTGTAAAGAAAACAGATAAGAAAAAATCTTCAGTTTCACATTCTTCAGATTTAACAATTAACTACTAAGAGAGGAGTCAAATTATGTGTATGGGTGGTGGACGAAAAGTCCAAGAAACAGTTCAACAAGCAGTTCAACCTGTTAGAGCAATGGCTAATCCTGACGAACTATCTCCAACAATCGAGTTAGCTTCAGAGGACGCTTTAGAAATTGCAAAGAAAAAGAAATCTAAAAAGGGAACTACAATGTTACAAACTGACCTTAATATTCCTGGTTCAAATCCAACAGTATAAGGAATAAACAATGGCAGATAAAAAAGATGTAATGGGTTTTGATGTAAATACAAATGCAGAAAGCCGATACAATTCTCTGTCTGAAAATAGAGAACATTATTTGACTAGAGGTAGAGAGTGTTCAGAATTAACTATTCCAACTCTTATCCCTGAAAATTATCAAACACAATCAAGTGACTTTTATAGTCCCTTCCAATCAGTAGGTAGTAGAGGTGTCAACAACCTAGCTTCCAAATTACTACTATTACTACTTCCCCCAAATCAACCATTTTTCCGTTTAGCAATTCAAGGTAAAGCTAAACAGCAAATCGATATGCAACCTCAATTAAAGACAGCGATAGAAAAATCGTTCTCTAAAATTGAGCGTGATGTTATGTCGAAGATAGAATCTTTGGCTATACGTGTACCTTCATTCGAAGCTTTAAAACATTTAATTGTTGGTGGAAATGTATTATGTCATATTCCAAAAGAAGGAAGTATGAGAGTATATGGTTTAAACCAATATGTATGTAAAAGAGACGGTGAAGGAAATGTTTTAGAAATAGTTGTAAAAGAAAGTGTATCAGTTTTATCTTTAGATGATGAAACTAAAGAGCAAGTAATAAATGCAATGTCGAAAAAAGACATTAAGTCTAACGACAACTGTGATTTATACACTCACATTTACAAACTACCAAATGGCAAATTTTATATTTGTCAAGAAGTACAAGGAATTAAAATACAATCATCAATAGGAATGTATAATGAAGACCGTTTACCTTGGTTACCTTTAAGAATGGTAAGAGTAGACGGAGAAGATTATGGACGTTCTTATGTTGAAGAATATATTGGTGACTTAAAATCTTTAGAAGGTTTATCGCAGTCACTAGTAGAATCTTCTGCTGCGTCTTCTAAAATGGTTTTCTTAGTTAAACCAAATTCAACAACAAAGAAAAGAGATTTAGCAATAGCACGTAACGGTGATATTATAACTGGAAACCAAGATGATGTTTCAGTATTACAAGCAAACAAATTTTATGATTTACAAACTGTGGAGAAAGCAGTCTCAAGACTAGAAGAAAGAATGGCTTATGCTTTCTTATTAAACACAGCTATTCAGCGTCAAGCTGAACGTGTAACGGCTCAAGAAATTCGTTACATGGCAAATGAATTAGAAACTGCAATGGGTGGTATATATTCTTTATTATCACAAGAATTACAATTACCTCTTGTTAAGTTACTAATGGTAAGAATGGGAAGTAAAAATGAAATTCCTAAATTACCAAAAGGTTCTGTTGAGCCAACTATTATTACAGGTGTTGAAGCACTTGGACGTGGTAATGACTTACAGAAACTTAGAGAGTTCGTTGCAGAAATAGGTCAACTCGCTCAAATTAATCCTCAAATAGTTCAGTTGTTAAATCCTCAAGATTTACTTCAGAGATTAGCAACAGCACAAGGGATTGATACTGAAGGCTTATTGAAAACTCCTGAACAGTTACAAGCTGAACAGGAAGCTCAAATGCAACAACAACAAATGCAACAAATGGCTGACACGGCTCAAGACGTAGCACCAAAAGTTGCAGACAATATGACAAAACCGACAAGTTAAGGAGTATAACAAATGGTCGAATCAGTAGAGATAAAAAGTAAAGAGACTGGTGCAGAAGCACCGAAGGAAGAAAACAAAACTGAAGAACAGTTTAAATTAAAATCAGAAGAGCGTCCTGATTGGCTTCCTGAAAAATTTAAAAATGCCGAAGACATGGCAAAAGCTTATGGTGAGTTAGAATCAAAGTTAGGTTCTCAAGACAAAACTTATGAAAATGAGACTAAACTTTCTAATAAAGAAGAACAGCCTACAGATAAAAAAGAAGGCGACTTATCCATAGATAAAAACGCTCAAGAAGCTGTTGATAAAGCTGGATTAAATCTAGAAACTTTACAACAAGAATATAGTAAGGACGGTCAGTTAGCTGACAAGTCTTATGACGCTTTAGAAAAAGCAGGTATTCCAAAAGATTACGTAGACGCTTTTATTAAAGGACAAGAAGCAATTGCTACACAAACAGCAAACACTTTAAAACAAGAAGTGGGTGGCAATGAAAGTTATAAAGCTATGATGGATTGGGCTGTTGACAATTTAACAGAAACAGAAATTACAGCTTATAACAATACAGTTAACGGTAAAGACATTGAGGCTACTCGTTTAGCAATCTCAGGTCTTAATGCTCGTTTTCAAAATGCAACAGGCAATGAACCAAATTTACAATCGGCTAACAAAGCAAACGCAGCAAATGCACCAGGCTATAGGTCATGGGCTGAAGTTACTGCTGCAATGTCTGACGACAGGTATCAAAAAGATAGTGCTTATCGTGCAGATGTTCAGAATAAAATAAAGAATAGTAGGTTATAATATGTGGTTACTTGCTTTAAGAAAATTATATGAAGCTGAAGTTGCAGAAGCAACAGCTATCATAGATACATTTTTACAAAAATCAGTAGGTGTTGCTGACCATGATAGTTTTATGAAAACTTTAAAAGAGAACTTTGATAAAATGATTCATGCAAAGTCAGCAATTGCTGAACTAGATAAACTTGGTGAGCAATCACTAAAAGAAAAGAAAGATAAAAAATAGTTGTGTTACCTTTATAGGTAGCAACTCGCTGACACAATAAATTAGAAATTAACTTGACCGTACTGAGGTACGACAATCATTGTGAAAGACTAAAGTTTTGTGAAAGCTTTCAATCAACAACAAGGCTATAACAAAGGAGAACATTATGGCAAACGCAGCTCCTGCCAGTATAGGCAGAGTGAATGCGTCCGGTTCTGAAGACGCCCTGTTTCTGAAAGTTTTTGCTGGAGAAGTTATTACTTCTTTCAACAGAGCTTCAGTTACAGAGGGTTCAGAAATGGTTCGTTCTATAGCTTCAGGAAAATCAGCAACATTTCCAGTAATGGGAAGAATTGATGCTGAGTATCATACTCCTGGTGCTGAGATAAACGGACAGGACGTTAATCACAACGAAAAGGTTATTACAATTAATGACCTTTTAATATCACACGCTTTTCTTTCAAATTTGGAAGAAGCAAAAAACCATTGGGACGTAAGAAGTGCTTACTCTACAGAAATAGGAAGAGCATTAGCTTTTACTAAAGATAGACACGTATTACAAACTATTGGTTTAGCGTCACAAGCAAACGCTAACGTATCAGATTCAGGTTATCCTGGTGGTACGACTATAACAAATACTGACATAGCAAATGCTACTGCTAGTACATCAGCTAATGGATTCATTACTGCATTATTTGACGCTGCTAAAGCGTTAGATAACAACTACGTTCCAAGTGAAGGTAGAGTATGTTTCTTAGACCCTGAAATGTATTACAAACTAGCAAATGCTACAAATGCAATCAACGTTGACTTTAGTGGTAAAGGTTCGATTGCAGAAGGTAAAGTACAAAAGATTGCAGGTATCACATTGAAACCTTGCCCTCATTTTGTAAAATCTGACGTAGGAACATCTTCAGTTTACGCAGGTTCAGCTACTCAAGGTGGTTCAACACCTCAGTCTGTGAACTTGACAAACTACGAAGGTTTAGTATGTCACCCTTCAGCAGTTGGTACAGTTAAGTTAATGGACTTAGCTACTGAAATGGAATACGATATTAGAAGACAAGGCACGTTAATGGTTGCTAAATATGCTATGGGACATGGTGTATTAAGACCGGAAGCGGCTGTTGGAATCAAAGAAGCGTAATCAACGGTAGTGTAACAACACAATGATTGAGGGGAGAAATCCCCTCAGTCGCAAACTCGCTTATAGAAAGGAGAAAATATGACGTTAGACTTAACGCCATTCAGACATTTTACAGTAGGATTTGATTCTCTGTTTGATGAACTGGAAAATTACAAGCCAATAAACTATCCACCATATAATATATCTAAGATTAAAGATGGTGAATACAAAGTGGAAATGGCAGTTGCAGGTTTTACTAAACAAGACATAACGGTAACTGTTAAAGAAAATATCTTAGCCGTAAAAGGTAAGAAGGAAAAATCTGAATCAGACTTCCTTTACAAAGGTATTGGCGAAAGGTCTTTCTCTCAGAATTTTAGATTAGCTGAATTTATGTATATAGATAAGGCTGAACTAAAAGACGGTATCTTGAGGATTACTCTTAAACAAGAGCTTCCTGAAGAGAAAAAAGAGAAGACTATTAAAATCACTTAAATTGGAAATTTAGGCTAGAAGGGGCTTTTTGCCCCTTTTGGCGAAAAAAAATCTTCCATAGAGACACGTAGAAAGCAATTAAAGGGGACACGTGACCCTAAGTACCCCCTAAATTTAAGGAGTAAACATGGCAACACAAATAACTGCAACTACAGAATTACAGGCAGTAAACACTATGTTAAGTTTTATTGGTGAAGCACCTGTATCAAGTATAACAGGAAACATTGGAACAGATGTAGCTGTCGCTAAACAGATTTTAGATGAGACTTCTTTAAGTGTACAAAACCAAGGGTGGTTCTTTAACAGAGATTTAGAAGTTACTTTAACTAGAGATACAAATAATAAAGTACCTCTTGAAACTAACTGTGTAGCTTTAGAACCTTCAGCACCTTATCAATATCAATATTCTTACACAATAAGAAATGGATTTTTATACGACTTAAAAAATCATACAGATGTTTTTACAACTGCACCTGTTCAAGTTGATAAAACTATGATTCAACAGTTTGAACACATTCCTGAATATGCAAGAAGATACATAACTGTTAAGGCAGCAAGAAGATTTGCAGCTAGATATATCGGTGCAGATTCTTTAGTTAAATTAGCAACGCTTGATGAACAAGAAGCTCACGTTCAATTCGAACAAGCAGACTCTAGAGCAATGGACGCAAATATACTTAAAGATGAGTATAATATGAATTACATTGTTAATAGAGGATATAAACGTTCAAGTAGGTAAATATGTCTGTAGTATCGCAATCAATTCCAAATCTGATTAACGGTATCAGTCAACAAAATCCTGTGCAAAGAAATGTAGGACAAGCTGAGAACCAAGTTAATTTCCAATCAAACATAATTGACGGTCTATCTAAAAGACCACCAACAGAATTTGTAAAAAATTTATTAGCTTCAACTGTTTTTCCAAACAACTCTGCAATTCATTGGATTAACCGTGATAGTGATAATCAATATGTAGCTGTATTTACAAACGGTGCTGTTAAAGTATATGACTTAGCAGGTACGGAAAAAACTGTAACTATGGGTACAGGGGCTTCAACATATTTAACAACAACAAACCCTTTAGAAAATTTAAAATTTGTAAACATTGCTGACTATACATTTGTCGCCAACAAAGCAATTACTGTAGCTGAAGATTCAACAACAACAGCAGCTAAAGTACAAGAGACTTTAATTTATGTTAAAAGTTCACAATATGGTAGACAATATAGTGTTAAATTAAATCATTCAACTTGGGCTTATCCAATAGAAGTTTTATTTCAAATGCCTACAGGTAATGACGCTTCAACAGACGGTAAGTTTAGAGATACTGAAAAGATTGCTAACATATTAATTAATGGTACAGGCTCATCACATTGGAGTGGTTCGGCTGATGGAATTGGATTTAAAACTATAAGAACTGATACAGGGGCTACATTAAGTACGTCTGAAGGATTAGGAAATTATAGTGGAATTACAGGGACATTTACTACTACACAATATGGAAATAGTATTTACATGACTTGTAGTAGTGGAACATTTACAGTTGAGACTACTGACGGTTTCGGTAACCAAGCTATGTATGCAATAAAAGACGCTATCAATGATTTTGCAGATTTACCTTTCTATGGTAAAACTGATATGATTGTAAAAATTACAGGTGATGAAGGTGATACACTTTCAGATTACTATGTAAAATTTGTAGGTAATGGTGTATGGAGTGAAACAGTTGCACCTGGAGTTAAAGTTGGATTAGATGATACGACAATGCCTTTTGCATTAATTAATAATAATGACGGAACATTTAGTATGTCTAAACAAACTTGGACAGACAGAGTTGCAGGTGACGCTGACACAAACCCTGCCCCAAGTTTTGTAGGAAATAAAATTAATAATTTAACATTCTTTCAAAACAGATTAGGAATTATTTCAAATCAAAATTTAATATTATCTGAAAATGCGTCTTATTATAATTTTTACGCAACAACAGGAACAGATGTTTTAGATACTGACCCTATTGATATTGCTGCGGCAGGAACAACAGTTAACAAACTTTATAACTCTATAGATTTTAATGAACAGTTATTGTTATTCTCAGAAGAGTCTCAATATATTCTAGAGTCTTCAGGAGATAGTGTAACACCAACAACGGCTGTGTTGACTAAAACAAGTCAATTCAACCACGCTACAAAAGTTGCACCAAAATCAGCAGGTAAGTTTGTTTACTTTGCTCAAAATAGAAATGATAAAACTGCAATTACAGAATACTTTGCAGATGATGATACTTTAACTAATGATGGAATAGATGTAACTATTGGAGTACAGACATTAATTCCAAGTAATGCTTATAAACTTGTATCTAATAATGTAGAAGATACTTTAGTTGTATTAACTCACGATACTTTAGACGCAGTTAACAATACTGCATATACACCAAGTAGTGATATAACAGCAACTAACGCAAACACTTTGAGTGTTTATAAGTATTTCTTTGACGCTGATAAAAAAGTACAATCTTCCTGGTCAACTTGGACTTTGAATAATTGTCAAATATTATCGGCTGAAGCTTATGAAAGTAATTTATATTTAGTAGTTAATGAAAAAAGAAATACTAAATTATTAAAAATAGATTTAAGAAATCCTGACTTTGGTTCTTTAACTCATAATATACACATGGATTTTAGAACAGCGACTTTGACAGGGACTTATGATAGTGCAACAGACTTGACTACGTTTACTATTCCGTACACGTTAAATCAAACATTAAAAGCTGTTGACGCTACTAATGGGGCTAATGTTACAATTGACGCTTCAAGTTCAGGAACAACACAAAAAATAAAAGGTAATCATACGTCTTGTGTTTTCGGTGCAGTATATGATTCTGAATATCAATTTTCTACACCATATATAAGAGAAAATACACAGACAGGACAAGTAGCTTTAACTTCAGGACGTTATCAAATTAGACAGTATCAATTAAATTTTAATGATAGTGGATATTTTAAAGCTACAGTTACACCTGAAGGAAGAAGTGCAACTAACTATGAGTTTACAGGAACAATTATTAATAGTTCTACAGCAGTAATTGGACAGCCAAATATTGAAAGTGGGACATTTAATATACCGATACAAGCTAGAAATACAGATTTTACTTGTGCGATAACTTCTGATTCTCATTTACCTTGTCACTTTGTTTCGGCAGAGATAGAAGGATTTTACTTTAGACGTTCAAGAAGAATGTAATGCAAAAATACGTAAGACAAGCAATACCTGAAGACGCTCATAAATTAGCACCTAAAATGCGTAATGCTGATAGGGAAGAAATTAAAGCGTCTCATAATTCAACACCGTTAAATGCGTTGTTGTTTCCGTTTACACAATTGAAACATAAAACATTTACAATAATTGGTACTGAAAAAGAAGATGTTATTGGAATGTTTGGAGTTGTTCCATGTGAAACAAAAAATTATGGTATAGCTTGGTTATTATCAAGTGACGAATTACTAAATCATACAAGGCAGTTCTTACGTGAATGTCCTAAATGGGTAAATGAAATGTCTAAAGATTATAAATATTTATATAATTATGTAGACGAAAGAAATATTGTAGCAATTAAATGGTTACAATTTTTAGGGTTTAAAGATATTGAAACTTTACCTTATGGTTATGAAAAGAAAAATTTTAAATTAATGTTAAAGGAGATAAATTAATATGTGTACAGCAGAAGCAGCGGCAGTAGCTAATGTTGTTGGAAGTGTTTTAAAATTCCAAGATAAAAAGAATCAAGCAGACACTACTAGAGTAAATAATACAATCGCTAGAAAAGAGTACAATAAAGGTTATCTTGCAGATGTAACAGAAATTGATGGTAATGTTCTAAAATCAAAAGATGAAAAGACAGCTAACATAGTTAAAAACAAAATAGAAAAAATTAACGCAATGGCTAAGCAGTTAAATTTAAATGTCGGAAACTCAGGTGCTATTTTGAAAGATATAGGTGCTGAGTATCAATTAGTTGAACAAGACAATGATAGAGAATTTGGTATTGATATGCAAACAGCATATAGACAATATGATAAAGCGTATGCGTCATTTACTCAAGCAATGAATAATTTACCAGTACCTCAAGAACCTAGTTGGCTAGGTCTTGCTGTGGATATGACAGGTGCAGGTATGCAATATAGACGAGACCAAAAAACATTATCGTAAGGAATAACTATGGCAACAAATACTAAACACAAATACAATTCTCCTATGAAAAGAATTTACTATCAAAGTTCTTCAGGGGGAAGACCTAGAGACCCAAGTGGCGATAGCGAAGCTATGGATTTAGCAAAGTCTCTTATTAACTTTAGTGATGAAATTAGACAAACAGCTTACGCTAACGCTGAAGCTAATAAGAAAGACGCTCAGGTAGTCTTTGACACTTTAAAAGCACAAGGTATAACTGACCCTGATAAAATTAAAACTTTAATTGAAAAAGATGATGAAAGAGTTAAACCTTTAAAGAAAAAATATACACAATCAGTTATTGATTCTAATTTTGGATTATCTCATGCTGTACAAGATTTTAAATTATTAAATACAAAAATTACTAGTATAGTTGGTGATGATGAAAAAGGTGAAGCTATGGCTAATCTAGACATAGATGGTTTATTAAAAGAAATTACTGACGGTAGAAACTTAAACGACCAATCTATTTCTTACAATAGAGGTTATACAGAATCTTTAAATAATTTAAGATTAGATTTAGATGAAAAGAAATCTAAAGCTAAAGGTTATGTTATTTTAAACAAAACTAATCAATCTATATTTGAACAAATAGGTGTGACGTGGGAAAACAATGGTGCAAGAACAGAAGACAACACTATTACTATCTCAAATATGTCGCCCCCTTTTGGTAAAACAGTTAAGGGTGAAGTAAAAAACTTTCCTTCTAAAAGAATTGATATGATAGAAATGTTGTTTAAAAACAAAGTACAAGGTGATAAGTTTATAACTGCTAAAATGTTTAATACACAATTATTAAACTATTTTGAACAACGTGCTGATTTAAAGAAAACAGGAATTATAACTGACCCTGAAGAATTATCAGATATAGTAAAATATTTAAAAAGTAAAAGAGGAAATGGAAGTCTTCCTTCTCTTTTAGATATGCCTGAGTACCAAGAACAAGCAACTAAAATTATAACATCTATTCAAGGCTCAATGTTTAAATCTGATAAACTTGCTTTAGCTGTCGATTTAATTGACAACAATAAAGTTTATTTAAAAGATGAAGTGCCTTATGTATCATCAAGTGGTGAACAAAAAATTGGACTAGAAACTGATATAATAAATGATGGTATTGTTCTATGGTCACAAAATGCTAAAATAGCAATTGATGAAGCAGTTGCAAAAGGTGACATACCAAAAGAATTAGCAGAGTTTACTTACTATCAAGTTATATCTAAAAAATTAGACGCTAATGGAATACAGCACCCTACTTGGAAAAATGAAATTGAAATGGGATTTAATTCTATTAACGTTATTAAAACTGTAGGTGGAACTAGTGAATTAACTTCAGACTCCGTTGATATATTTAATAGAGGTTTTGAAAGATGGAAAAAATTAAAAACAAATTACGGTGGTAAAATACCAACAGCTTACGCAAATGAACAAGCTTCAACGTTTTATATGGGTGTAGACCATTTAATGAGAAACACTACAATGACTCAGCAAGAAGCTATTATGTCAATGTGGAAAGCTACTAAAAATCCTACAAACAATTTTGCTGATACAGGAATTAAAACAGAAGATATTTATAAAGAAGTACATAAAACTTTTGATGGTTTTTGGGACGAAGGGGGTGCATGGAACGCAGTCAATTGGATTCCTTGGGTTGAAAAAATTCCTTTTGTAAATAAAGAAGACCAACCGTTTTGGACTGATTGGATTACAAAGCAAGGGCAATTTGATTGGAGTGATGTTGATTTTGAATTAGTTGCACAAAGAACAACACGAACAGCTATGACTTTAATAAAAGGTGGAATTGAGAAAAACAAAGCTTTAGAGTATGCAATGAAGATGACTGCTGAAAGGCACGTTCTAATTGATGGTGTGTTAGTTAATAACTCAACATTCCCTATGGCTGACGCAAAGAAATTAACTGAAAGAAGTCAGTTTGTAGCAAAAGAATTTGAAAAAGTATGGGAAGACCATTTCAATAAAGAAAAATTAAGTGTACCAGGAAAAGATGTACCAAGTGAAAGTAGATTTGACGCACCGTTTGGTAAAAAAGGTGACTTAAAATATTATGCAGAAGATTTGGTTCTTCGTCCATACATGAGTGGACTTTATTATTTAACAGATAAAAACTCAGGACTACCTGTAACGACTCCTGACAATGATTATGTTATTATAAGTCAAATGGATTTTGTAGACGCTGAAGGTTCAGTACAATCTGCTATTCAAAATAAAGAAGACATTATGGAAACTATAATGAAACAAAATAAGAATAACAAGATTTTACAATTATCAGAGTCTTTAAAAATAAATAAAATGGTAAACAATAAATGAAAACATATAATATAGATTGGGAATTTATTGCGTCTTTGGAAGGTAACGAATTAAAAGGTTATGTTCCTAGTGATAATTCTGGTGTTACAATTGCTAGTGGTGTAGATTTAAAAGAAAAAGACCGTAGCTTTTTTGAACACTTAGGACTTCCTGAAACTCTTATTAATAAATTAGAACCTTTCTTTAGTTTAAGTGGAATGGAAGCAAAAGCTGAAGCTCCAAAATTAAATATTTCTGCTGAAGAAGGTCTATTGTTGAATGAAGCTATCCATGGTAAATATGCAAATATAATTGCTGATAAATGGGAAAAAGCTACAGGCAATTCATTTTCTACTTTAAGTGCTGAGCAACAAACTGTTGTAGCGTCAGTTGCTTTTCAATATGGAGATTTAGAAACACAAACTCCTAACTTTTGGAAACAAGTGACATCAGGCGATTGGGAAGGTGCAGTAACTAATTTAAGAGATTTTGGTGACGCTTTTAATACAAGACGAAATAAAGAAGCCGATTATCTTCTAAAAAAAAAGACTAGCATAGTTGATTTAGCTAAATATAAAATTCAACCTTATGCACGTGCAGTTACAGACGGCATAAAGGAATTTGAAGAAGACGCAAAAGAAGGTGCAGAAGCTTTCCAAGAATTAGAATCAGGTTATGCTAAAATTGCAACAGATACAAAATTAGAATTAGCTGAACAAGATTCAGTTACAGCTAAAGAGTTTTTCGATAAAATTGAAAAACCTGAATTGTGGAATTTAGATTATACTAAACCATACGATAGAACAGAATTAGATGAAATAAATAATATTCAAAATGCTACTAAAAGAGAATTAAAAGAAAAATATCCTTTTTGGACAGGAACGTTTGTAAAGTCAGCTTATAAACAAGAAATGACTGCAAAGTTATTTGACCAAGGTGAAAATATAATAAATGAATTTATGGTTGATGAATTAAAACCTGACCCTGAATGGATTTTGACTAAAGAAAAATTAGATGAATTAACAACTGATTTGCCTGATAGTTTTAGAAGTGAGTTTGCTCACGCTCATAGCGAAGGACACGCTCAACAAATTAGAAATCAATTATTAGAACATTTAGATTTAGAAGACCAAATATATTCTCAAGGAATTGCTTGGGGAACTTCAGCTAGAGTTCTTGCAGCTTTAACTGACCCTGCGGCTTGGGCTGTTATTTTAGGAACTGAAGGATTAGCAACACCGTTCTTTGCTGTAAGTAAAGCACATAGAATTGCTAGAATTTTTAGAAGTGCAGGAACAGGTGCAGTTTCGATTGGTGCAATTGAAGCTTACTTAGCAAGTCAAAGACCAGACTTAGACGCTGATGATGTTATGCACGGCATAATGACAGGTGGATTAATTGGTGGACTTCTTGGATTAAGAGGTTACAAAAAAGTAAAATTTAATAATGATAATGACAAAGCTGTAAATGCTTTAATGAAAAGACACTTAGATGAAAGTGACGCTAAGACTATGAATGACGGTGGCTTTCCACCACCAAATAGTTCAGGTGGAGTACCAGTAGTATCTCCTAACAATCCTAATCCTTATAAAGGAAATGGTTCAGGTGAAAGAGTATTTGATTGGTATGATGAAGCAACAGACATGAAACTTTTAACACGTACAAGAAAAGATGGTAAAACAGAAATTGATATTACCCCTATAGGAAAACGAGGTAGTAAAGATGAATATATTCTTGACAAGAAAAAAGATGGAACAATTGAAGTAAGGAAATGTAAATAATGGCAAAGAAAAAATTACCGATACCTATGAAAGATTGTAGTTGGAAAGACGCTACGGAAGTAGGACTTTTTGAATCTGAAGACGCAGCAAAAGAATTTTTAAGAAGTCAGGCATATTCTTTTGATGTATTAAAAAATATGGAATTAAGTCCTCAAACATTTTCAAAATGGGCTAGGTTTGATTTCTTCGCAGCAATGTCATCTGACATTAATCCTACTATGAGAAAAATGGCTAATCTTTTAATTAGAGATTCTACACCAAAAGCAGGTAATGCAAACTATGTAAGACCTGTAGCTGTTAGTGAAATTAAAGCTATTGTACAAGATACGTATATGGGTGCATTTCATAAAGCAAATGATGTACACCTTAAAGCTTGGCTATTAGAACAAAAAGCTTTAGGTAGATTTAAAATGGCGAGTATGAATACTCCTGCTGTAAGAGAAGAGTTTGCTAATTTATGGGCTAGACTTAAAAGAGGAGAACGATTAGCTGTTAATGAATTAGGATATAACACACAAGCTTCAAGAAAAGCTGTAGACGCTATGGTAGATGAAATGAAAACAAACTATGATTCTCTTCTACAAATAATGAAACAATCAGGTATTGAAGGTGCTGAAAATGTTGCTGAAAATTTTAATTACATCAACAGAAAATACAGCCCAACAAAAATGCAAAAAGTTTTAGAGCAACCTAACGGATTGCAATATCTAAAAACTTTCTTAGTTAATGCTATGCAAGATACTATGCTTAGAGGTGTAAAATCTAAACCATTAACTAATGCACAAAAAATGGTTATTGCTGAAAATTTAATTACAATTGTTCAAAAATCAGGAATGACTAGAGGTGGAATTAACTTAGACTTTATTGTTACTTCTATGCAAAAAAGAGAAATGTTTAGAAGAACTTTAGCAGACCACGGATTAGATGAAAGTGAAATTGATAGTATTGTAAACAGTTTATTTAAAGTTCCAGCAGGAAGTGCCGGAAGTGCGTCTTATTTAAAAAGAAGAATTAAATTTGATGAAGGATATACTGATGGCAAAATGAATTTTTCTGATTTATTAGAAAACAATGGTGAAGTATTATTTCTAAATTATCTTCATGCAGTTACAGGTGATATAGCTTTAGCTTCAAAAGGAATTAAATCTAGAGGAGATTGGACTAGATTAAGACAACAAGTTTTAGATGACTATGCAAACTCTCCTAATTTAAATAAACCTGGATTAAGAGGTAAATGGAATCAATGGAAAATGAACAATGAGATTCAAGCTATGGATATGGTTTACTCTTTTATTAAAGGAAGACCTTTAGCTGAAAATCCAGGTGGACTAGCACCAACGATAGGAAGATTTATAAGAAAATTAAATTATTCAAGGGTTATGAACCAAGTAGGTTTTGCTAACATGGCTGAAATGGGTAACGTTACAGGATTACTTGGTTGGAGATACACTATGAAACACGTTCCTGAATTTAGACGTGTAATGAAACGTGTAGCTAACGGTGAAAAAGAAAATAGATTTATAGAAGAGATAGATAGAACTGTAGGTTATGTTGGTAACCATAAACTTTTACAACAAGTTACAAACAGAATAGATGACTTTGGTTCAGGAGTAAATCCAAATGCAATTAGTAAAGCTGAGAATTGGTTAGATAGAGGAAACAGATTTACAAATACTTGGTCAGGACAATTTGGAACAACTTCATCTATGCAAGTATTTACAGTTTCAGAGTTTACACATAAGTGGGCTAGTTTTGCTTTAGGAAAAGGTGAACACCCTTTTGCAAAATTAATAACTGCAAGAAAAAATAGAATGACTAAAGAAGGTATGCAGTTAAGAATGGACGACTTAGGAATCAGTCCTCAGATGTTAGAAAGAATTAATAAAGAATTTGCAAAACATACTAAATGGACTAAAGGCGAATTAGGAACTAGAATTGCTGTAGCAAATTTTGATAAGTGGGCTTTAGAAACTAGAGCAGCTTACATTATGTCTATGAGAAGATTAGCACATAGAGTTGTGCAACAAGCTGACATTGGAGAGAAAGCTTATTTCGGATTTTTAAAAGAATATGGAATGGACGCTAGTGGTCACTTAGGACAAATAGCTTATCAGTTTAGAAGCTTTATGTTTACTTCATGGGCTAAACAATTTTTATATGGTTTAAAAATGAGAGACGCTATTGTGTTCGACTCATTTATGAACTCAATGATTTGGGCTGGAATGATGTATACAGCACAGATGTCTATTCAAGCACAACTGCACCCAAACAAAGAAGAATTTTTAGAAACTAGATTAGCACCTGACGTTATTGCTAAAGCAGCTTTTCAAAGAGCAGCCTTTGCGTCTTTAATGCCAATTGGTGCAAACTTAGTAGGTTCATTATATACAGATGTACCTATATTTGGATATAGAACGAGTGGATTAGATAGTAATATTATTACAGGAAATCCTACTTATTCATTAATCTTCCAAAAATTAATGCCTACAATAAAGGCAATTTCGCAATCTACCTTTAATCCCAATAGACAATTTTCTAGTGGGGACGCAAATAAAGCAATTGGTATATTGCCATACTACAATTTAATCGGTGTACAAAACATTTTAAGGTCTTTAGCAGGGAAATTCCCTGAAGAAAGACAACAATAAGTACCCATATTAGAAGGAATATAAGAAAAGGATTATAATGGCTAACTCATTTGTAAGATATACAGGTAACGGAAATACTACTCAATATGCAGTAAGTTTCTCTTATAGAGACCAAGCTGATATTGACGTTACTATTAATGGTGTAGCTACAACTGCTTTTACTTGGAATGGTGCAGGAACTCAGATAACTTTCAATTCTGCCCCTGCTAATTTAAGTTCAATCGAGATTAGAAGAAAGACAAGTCAAACTTCAAGATTAGTTGACTACGCAGCAGGTTCAGTTCTAACAGAAAATGATTTAGACACGGACTCTAATCAAGGTTTCTTTATGTCTCAGGAAGCTATTGATGACGCAAACGACAGAATTAAATTAGACGCAACAGATTTTCAATGGGACGCTCAGAGTAAAAGAATTAAAAATGTAGCTGACCCTACAGGTACAAATGATGTAGCAACAAAGAATTATATTGAAAACACTTGGTTGTCAGCAGCAAACAAAACAGCTTTAACAACAGTTAATGCTAACATAGCAAACATCAATGCTGTTAATTCAAACGCAAGTAACATTAACTCGGCTGTAAGTAATGCTACAAATATTAATACAGTCGCAAATAATATAACTTCAGTAAATACAGTTGCAGCAGATATTACAAAAGTAGTAGCTGTAGCAAATGATTTAGCTGAAGCTGTTTCTGAAGTTGAAACAGTTGCAGATGATTTAAATGAAGCAACTTCAGAAATTGATACAGTAGCAACTAACATAACAAATGTTAATACAGTTGGAAATGCTATAACAAATGTAAATACTGTAGCTACAAACATTGCTAACGTTAATACTGTTGGTGGTGCAATAGCTAATGTAAATACAGTAGCAACAAACATTTCAGATGTTAATAGTTTTGCTAATAGATATAGAATTGCGTCAAGTGACCCTACAACAAGTTTAGATGAGGGTGACTTAGTGTACAACTCTACGCAAAATGTAATGAAATATTACAATGGAAGTCAATGGAATAATATACAAGCAATTGACTTATCATCATACGCAACAAACGGATTAGCGATTGCCGTAGCAATTGCTTTATAAAAAAGGAAAATAAAATATGGCTCAAAACTTTAGAAGATATACAAAGAACAATGTAGGTACTTCTGTTGAAAACGTTTATACGGCAGATAGTTACGATACAGTCGTTGGTATTGCTCTTACTAATGTAGCAGCAACTTCTATCAATGTAGATTGCTATATTAATGACGGTTCAAACGACATTTATATGATTAAGTCAGCACCTATTCCAGTTGGTTCACAATTGAATTTAATTGATGGTGGGGCTAAAGTCGTTGTTCAAAATGGAGATGTTATCAAAGTAAAATCTGACACAGCAAGTTCTTGTGATGTGTGGGTTTCGGCTGTTGATAGCATAAGTACATAATGGCGTACATAGGGAACTATCCTGCCTCTCAGGCATTAACTTCAGCAGACATTGCAGCAGGTACAATTGAATTATCTGATATTGCAACAGCAGCTCAAGACGCTTTAGGTAAGATAGATTATTACGGATTTAAAAAAACTAATGGTACAGGTTCACAAGCAGAAGATTTAATTTTAACCTATACTAATGGTGCTGATAATATTTCAGCAGCAACAAATGATGCTTCTCAAACAGATTTATATGATGAGAGTTTCTTTGCAAAAAAAGGACTATCGTTTACAGTTGACTCAGATGGCAACTTGAATGTGACAGTCTAA
>VTLG01005260.1_pt1 | contig 29944 bp, 45 predicted proteins | sample 4694571 | NCBI WGS metagenome assembly VTLG01 (sample SAMN12604809, study PRJNA352737) | marine metagenome | biome: ENVO:00000447; feature: ENVO:00000209|ENVO:00000569|ENVO:01000036; material: ENVO:00002151; isolation source: viral sequences binned using virsorter ...
GGAATCCTGGACACGCCGTCCAGCCGCTCCCGCCGGATCGCGGTATAGATGGTATTCGGATGGACCGCCAACAACGTCGCAAACTCTGACACGCTGACAAACTGCCGCCCTGGTCCCGGCGCGCGTGTCATAGCGTCAACAACCCGCGATCTTCATACACCGACCGCACCGTCGCCGCGGCGTCCGCGTCCGCATACCGCGCTAACTTGATCGCCAGAATCGACGCGATCACGCCGTCTATATGGCCGCGCGCCCTGGCCTTTGATGGAAAAATGTTGCCGTTGGCGTCTACTTTAACCACGGCATTGCCCACCATCCACGTTAAAACCGGACACGATCCCGCGTCGATCAGCTCTTCCAGGATTAACGCCTCAAACTCTTTTGACGGATCGGACAACTGGCCGACCGTTTGCGGAATCTCGACAACCCGCCCGTCGCCGATCTCCCGCTGCAGATCCGCGATTAAACTGGCCGCATTCCAGGGATCCAGCCCGATCAACTGGACGTCATAGTCCCGACACGCCTGGAACAAATACTCCCGGATATACTGCTGGTCAATGCGCGCGCCTGGGATCCGCTGGAGATCGCGCGACCGGATCCACTCCTGATAGGGTGCCCGCGCCGCATGTTCCCGCGCGTCCAAATCCGCGTCCGGCGTCCAAAACTTGGGCAGAATGCGCCACTTGGGATCCGCGTCCGTTGGCTTGAACACGATCGCCGCCGCCGCGAGATCAATTTTCGACGCCAGATCAACGCCGATACAACACGATCGGCCCGCGAACGTCGCCGGAGACAACCGGCGATCTGACTGCCCCGCGCGCCACCGTTCCAGGTTTAACCAGGGATCGCCGCCCTCCACCCATTGGTTCAGCCGTTTGGTCCGAAACATCGCCAACGCCGACGGGACCGCCTTGGCTTGTTTCGCTAGTCGCCGCATGTCCTCCGGATTCACCGACACGCCCCACATGGGGTTCGCTTTTTTCCAGGTTCGCACCAGGAACGGGTTATCTTCCGGATCCGCGTGGGCGATAAACCCAAACAACCGATCGTCCGATAACGTCCCGTCAAGAATTTGCCGGACGTAATCCCGAAACACCGCACACGGCGACAGGAGATCGACGCCCGCCGTTGTAATCGCAAACAACAACGGTTCCCGCCGCGCGCCTTGCGCGGTTTCGATCACGTCCACCAGTCCGCGCGTTTTGTGCGCGTGGTATTCATCAATCACCGCCGCCGACGGGTTCAACCCGTCTAACGAGTTGTAGTCGCTGGACAAGGGTTCGATCTTCGACCGCGTATCCAACCGCGCGAGATTTGAGACAAACACGCGGATCCGTTTTTTTAGCATGGCGTCCTGTTGAACGATCGCCTTGCAATCGTCAAACACAATCCGCGCCTGGTCCCGCTTGACGCCGCACGCGTACCCCTCTGCGCCCGCTTCCCCGGTGAAAAAGGTGGTATAGAGTAGGACGCCCGCCGCGAGAAAACTTTTCCCGTTCTTCCGTGGCACTTCGATATACGCCGATCGAAACCGTCGAAACCCGGTCGCCGGATCAATCCAGCCGTACAGATTCGCGAGGATAAATTGCTGGAACGGTTCCAACTGCAGCCGCGATCCCGACCATTCGCCCTTGTAATGCTTTAAGGTGGAGAAAAACAACAACGCGCGATCCGCGCGGTCGCGATCGAAGACAAACGGGAACGCGTCGTCCGTCCGGGTCCGCTTTAAATCTTCCAGAAACCGGATCCCCGCGCGACGGTGCAACGCCCCAACGGACGCCGTCGGTTTTGCAATCTTTCGCGCGTACCGAACAACCGGATCCGGCTTAGTGGGCACGCGCCGACACTCCCGGCGACGTCCGATCAAACTCCGCGAACGGATCCGCATCCTCCGCGACATCGTCCACCCGGACCGCGCGACTTTGCGCCGTCGGCGTGAGCCCCATTTCCGCTAAGGCTTTCACCACTTGCGACCAGGCACGATCCGCAATCGACAACCACGCGGACTTTTGTTCGAATCCGTTGGGCGTGACCTGGACCGCCCCGTCCGATCGGACCCGTCGTTCCGCCTGGACCCACCGCGACCACGCCACGCAATAACTCGCAAAGATCGGACCATACACCACGCCGATCCGCTGTTCCTTCACCAGCTCCGCGCCGAACGTGTACCAGTGATCCTTGGCGTCCGCGTCTAAAAACTCCGGCGGATCCGGTAATCCAACCCGGACCACCGGTTCCCGCTTGTTAAATGGTCGCTTCCCCGCGTTTCCGCCAAGTTTGCGATCGATGGTGGCTTTTGGTCGTCGTCCTGGCATCGTGATCTTATTCTCCGCGATCCGGGTTAGCTTGTCGCTAACCCCATCTGGTACCGCTTTCTATTTCTGCTATAACTGCACTAACTAAAACACTTATCGGCTCGACTAATGCCGGCGGATATTTGGCAATAAGAAAAAACCCTCAAATTTGGGCACTTTTGGACCGATCGCGTTGGGTCTGATTTTCATATACCCCTATAAACATTGGACGTTTTCGACCCCCCGCCTCCATTTCGCGTGCAAAAACTGGCGTGCCCACTCACCGGTCCCCACGGTCTTCACCCTGTAGAGATTCAACCGCCCCTCCCCTTCTGAGACTGTGCGACAATGTTTCATGGCGTCCGACCTGCCAGACCCGCGACACGTTCTTGCACTACTCGAAGCCCATTCCGCCGCGATCAAGACGCTCCTGCTCCGCGTCGCACAACTGGAACAACGGATCGCCGGACTGGAATTTGATTCCGATCAAACCACGCGCCACTAGTCCCCCGTCAAACTTTGTCATGGAATGTTCCATCCTAAGTGGGCTTGTGATGACATCTGCACACCGGGTGTTCGCAGACAAAAGTCAATACACCGCTGTTGCTCGTCAGTGGACCCGGCAAGTGGTTGCACCCATCTATAGGCGAAGTTCGTCGCCCACATCGCGTGGTCTTCCACGTCTGACCACGTCAATGACCCCAACCGTGGAATCATTTTCACTTCGGATCCGTATAATCCCTCTATTCTCCTATGTGGACTTACCGACCTCCACGACAGCCCGTCAAAATGCTGTTGACCGTTATGACCCGACTCTGCCAGTGCTACACGCCACGGCTGTAGTGCGTCGATTAGCGGTTGCAGGTCGTGATCCGTCGGTTCGCCACCCGTAATCCACACCCACGGTTTCGTTGAATGAAACACTGCCGGTGCCGCAGACCGCACCCGAATTGCCAGCCCAGCTAACGACACCTGTTCTGCCACACTGTAATCAGTGTCGCATTCAGGACACCTGACGCTGCACCCTGCTAACCGCAGAAACACCATCGGTTGACCGCTGTGTGCGCCTTCGCCATTGATTGTCCAATAGACCCCGTTCGGTGCAAGTGGATACGTGTCAGACAAAGTGCATCCGTTTCTGCTGTTGCCAGCGGTGAAGTATTCGCATTCCTTCGTCGGGATACCAAGAAAAGGTGCTGCCATCCACGCTGTGGCAACCGATGTCAGATGCGTAGTTGTATCGTCGCAACGAATTCACGCGACCCATATGAACCCACAACCCCATTGCCCGTGCATACCCACTGAACGATGCGGTGCGTCTGGACAGCTTGAACGTCGTGCTGCCACCAATGAACACGCTGTCAATGTCGGTCCAGGGAATATCGTGATGGGTCACCCCATCCTGCAACACCACCGCCACTGGCAGGTGATGCGCCTTGATCACAGGTTGCCAGGTGTCAAACAACGTGCGTGTTTCGGTCCAGTTTTCTAACACGTCCGGTGCAGTCACAAACACACAACCGGTACGCCCACGCACCGTTTCCAGCATTCGCAGATAGGGTTCTGGTTTGAACCCGTGAAAGCAATCGTTGTCACACGCCCACGTGCCGGTCGTCAGTCCTTCAAACCCACCCGTGCTTGGTGTCAACAGATGCCCACAGCCAGGTTGTTCGTCACGGATTCCACTTCGCAGCACGATGGGTGTGTCAGTCACCATTGGTTCCTAATGAATCGTCGGTGGTGTGTTGTCAACACCGCGATCAGTGATGGGAACGGCGCGGACGTTGCCGCCCCATTAAACTTTAACCGCCCTGGCACTAGCCGCAATTCCACCCCTGGTCGAGCCTGATGTTGTGTTTGATCCCAGATCCACTGATGAAACCACTTCGTATCCGTTCGCGCAGGCAGTAAGAACACCGCCACGTCCGATCGTCCGGCGTCTATTTCCTCGCGTGCTTTTTTTAACCAGTCACCAACTCGCCGCCCATACGGCGGATTACACCAGATCCGCCCGCGCCATTCCTGCGTTAGTCCGTCAGTCTCCCGATTGAAATACCGATCACATTTTCTGTTCTCATAGGTCGCCGCCACGTCTAACGTAAACCCAAACGCCCGATCTAATTCTCGAAACAGATCGTCCGGCGTCGCCCATTCCTCAGACGCCGAACTAAACATCGCCGCCATGCGTGCCCCTGGTTTTGTCACGCCACCACCCGCCGCCGATCGTCGCCGGTCATGCCGACCACGTCGCACCATCCTACTAACCGCGACATGAGCCGATCGTCCTGCATTTGATCACCAACGGCGGACGGCGTCAGGTTACTGGTCCAGATCGTCCGGCGTCCCGCGTCCCGCCGCTGTTCCGCTAACGCCAATAAGGTCCGCCGCGTGTAGTCGGTCGCCGTGTCCCGTTCTGCCCCTAAATCGTCTAACACCAATAGCGGAGCCGTCACCACCGGCCACATATATTCCCGATCCGATCCCCCGCTTGGCTGGAGCTGGACCAGTAACCACGGCACCCGCCGGAAGGTTCCCGCGCGCCGTTTGCAGAAATGATCGTTTAAAATAGAACACGCCAGCCGGGTTTTCCCGGTCCCGATCGATCCGCACAGATACAGATCGCGCCCCGTTGGGTTTTCAATATTCCGCAACATCCGCTTTGCTGCCGCCAACGCGTGCCGATAGGTTCCGCCCCAATTATCCAGACTGGCCGATCGAAACTCTGCTGGCACACCATCCCCGAACCGGTGCGCTTTCACCCAACAATCGCACCGCTGTACCCGCGCGACGCCCTCGCCGTCCACCACGTCGATCCAGCCTGTGCCCCTGCAGGAGTTACACACGATCGCCCCCGTAATCGACCGCCGTGTCGTAGTCCCGCCGCGCCGCGGTTGTGACCGTGCCACCCGCGACCGCCACCGGACGCGGCGTTCGCGCCTGTTCCAAATACTTTTGGAACGTAGTCTCGTCCCGGATTAACCAGTCGAGGGTCGCCGTCCACTGTGGATGTTTCCCCGTGCCAGGAGCCCGACACCACGCCTGGGAATTGAGATAGGCGATCACGATCTGCCAATCGCCGACGTCCGGATAGGCTATTAACCGTTTCCGCAATAACGCCGCCCGCGACGCCGTGACCTTTTGCACCTGCGGGATCGGACTGGTGACAGTCTCATTCCAGACTGCGACCACCGCCGCTGGCGGGATCCGTTCCGCTTCGTTCCCTTCCGTTCCCTTATATTCCTTTCCCTTATATTCCTTTCCCTTCCCCGCGTCACTTGTACGCACGACCGCGACGTCCCCGTCCCCTAACCGCGACGTCCCCGTCGCACTCTGCGACAGATCCGACGCCGGAAACACCGACGCGGGTTCCTCTTTACGTGGTCGCTGATGCACCAGAAACCGCGGAATCGCGATCAGTTTCACCCCGTCCACCTCGTACCGGTCGATAAATCCCGCCGCGGCCAGCTCGTCTAACACCTGGCTAAAATCCAAATCATCATAGGGTAGAATCTGAGCCTTCAACCGCTTAGGCCGATCTGCCGCCCGTCCCTCGCGATCAACACAACAGAACAATCCAATGAACGCCAACCGCGCGATCGGGTTCAGTTCTGCTAACTCTTCATGGAGAAAGAGATCCGGTTTAATCGTTCGAATCCGTGGCACGTCTGCCCCCTTTTTGTTGTCGCCGCAATGGTGGCACCACGCCCACCGCCCGCGCGAGTTTCAACGTGATCACCACGTCACGCTTGACGTGCTTTTTGACCGCGGACCAATCATTCGCCAGGACTGCCGCGGGAACGTCCGCCCCCGTAATCGGATCCGCTGGACCAGTCAACGCCCGCCGGTCCGCGTGGAAACTTAACGATCGCCGTTGCAAAATACCGCCGAACGATAACGCGATCATCAGATCCACCACGTCGCCACGCGTGCGATACGGGTGGAGATCAAACGATCGCGCGACGGGCACGCCAAGATAGTCCGACCGCCGCAAAAGATACGGCAGATCAAACGCTACGCAGTTATAGCCAACCAGGATCGCCCGCGCCGCCACCGTCCACCACTTCCGAAGTAAATACCGTTCCTGGCGTTCTGTTTTCGCAATCGCTGATAACGTCCGCCCAGTCGCCTCATCCCACCACCCGATCGCCACAATCCGCCCTAGATCCGGATCCAGCGCGGCCCGATCGAGTAGTTCTTGACGTTTTCGATCCACATACGCCGCGATCTTGACCGGATCGCGATACGACCCCGGCGCGGACACCGCGGGCACCCACGCCGCCGCGCGATCATGCGCGGCTGTTTCGATATCAAACACCACGCGCCGCGACACGCCCGCCGCGTCTAATCGATCCGCAACTTGGCGCGCGCCGATCGTCCGGACTTTCTGTTGTGACATTGCACACATAGACTTTGATGATTCCGCGGATCCTCAAACTTCCGCCGGTTCTGTTTGTGATCCTGAATATGATCCACCACTGTCGCCAGTCGCCGCCGTCCCTGTGCCCGACATAAGACACAGAACGGATGATCCCGCAGATATTCCGCGCGGTATTTTTCCCACGCCCTGGTGTAGCCACGCTTGCGCGCACTTGGCCGCACCGCGTCCGCTTGTTTCCGCGCGGCCCGCTGACACGGATCGCAATACCCCGACAGCCGCGACGTTAATCGCACGCACCCGATCCGCCGACACGGACGTTTCGGTCGCGCTAACCCCTTCACCGATCCGCGTCATCCGTCCGGATCCGCACGTCGAACCGTCCCGACACCACCACCAGCGCGCCCGCGGCGAACGCCAACCCTAACCCGATCAGGCTCCAGGGCTCGACATACACCACCGCCGCCGCGGTACACAAACACGCCGACACGTTGATCGCTAGTTGTAACATTCGCACCCTTTCGAGGCATTGACGATCGCGTTAACTTCCGCCGGATCCGCCGTGAGTTGATAGGCGTGCTTAATGCCCCGCCACCGGTCAAGATATCCACAAACGTCGCGCCCTGGCATCCACGCCGCTGGATCGCGCGCGCCCTTGGACCGATTCACCGATCGCCCGGTCGGACTAAGGTTCCGGACGTCATTGGCAAACAGTCGCCGCCCCGCGTCCGTCCATTGGTCCGCGCCCGATCGCCACGCCTCCCGTAACGGCACGATATGATCAATATCCAACACCGACGCATCCGACACCGTGTCCCCGGTATATGGATCGAGCCATAGCCCCAGGACAACCCGGCATCCCGTGGCGTCAAACGTGACCGGCACCGCGGACGACGCGATCAACACTTCCGCGCGCGTGTTCTTGCAATCAAAATCCTGATCCGTCCACCCGCCAAACCGATCGCGATCGTAAGTCGTTCTCGATCCACTTGTCGCCGCCACCACAATCGCGCCCGCGACCGCCACGCCAAGCCCGACGCCGATTCCGTTGGTCCGCGTCACGGCGACACCGCCGCCGTAATCCACCACCGAATCAGCCCAATACAGATCCCCATCACCGCCACCCAAATCGCCCCACAGACGCCGAGCCAATACAGAAACGTCCAGAACTCCTGCAGCCGCCGATCCATGTGCTTAAAACCCCGCCAACAACACCACCGCCACCACTAGCACCACCACAAAGACCCAGATCGCGACAACGTACACCCCGATCACAATTCCGCCAACCGATCCGCAATCACGATCCGCCGTCGCACTGTCCGCGCGATCTTCGCCGGTGCGTTCGTCGCCCGACATAACCGCCCGTCGTCAATGCGCGCCATTGTCCAGGCGTAATAGGCCCGCGCGTAGGTTTCTTTGACCAGATCAACCGCTGGATCACCGGGCACTGTGACCCGCGATCGCCGCCGTTGATCGAACCCATCATCCGGCGCGGCCAACATTGCGGTATACACCGCAACCCGTTCTTGATCCGCCTCCGTCATTTTTTCGCGTTGGGCGTGACCAACTTCCGCTGGACAAACGCCACGATCGTCGCCACCACGGACACCGTGATCGCCACTTCCTCCGCGTCCAGCTCCAACCCAAACGCCGCGGCCAATGCGACCGCGACCGAGATCAACGCCCCGCCCAACACCGGTTCTTTTCGCATGATCTGATCCCTCCAACGCTTTAACGCCCACAACACCCGGACGATCGATCGTGGCAACGCTAAAACTTGCCAGGGATCCGCCGCTGGACTAGGTCGCCGCCGCCGTCGTCGCCGTCCCACTTCTGCCCCGTTTTCGATATTTTCGACCCGGTCTCGATCGTTTTGACCGCGTCACGTTGCCTGTACGGCCACCCCATCGATCGCCGCAACCCCTCGCACCCCGACGATCTAGAACAATCGCCCATCCGCCGCCGCCGTCTGCACCGGTCCAAAGGATCGATATTCCCAGGTCGCGCCCGGTTCCGCCCCGGTCCGCCGTCGCCGTCGCCGAATGTCATAGCCGCCGAACCGCGGTTTCCGCAAATCACGCACCCGCGCCGACACACTCGCTTCTGAGGCGTGCCCCAACTCGCGCGCAATTTCTCGCACCGTCACCCACGCGCCGCGCAGCATGATCGCGCGCACCTGGTCGAATTGGCGCGACAACCGATCACCGTCAAGAGCCGGATCAAAACTCTCGCCGTCAAAGGCCCGCACCGGTCGCCCGTCAAACCGAAACGCCACGCCGTTGACTATGCGCGCCCTGGTATCTATAGACACTCGATCACCGGATCCGATCGTTGTTGGATTCGCCAATATTCTTTAGACACGTTCGCCGCCGTCTTGATCTGTTGGATCGCCTCCCGGTCCGCCGCAGACAACCGCGCCGATCCGCTTTTCACCTGGATCAACCGCACGCCCACCGACGACACCGCGACCAGGTCAAACGGCCCGTGGCTCCCCCGCGATTCGACCACTAGATAGCCCGCCGTTTCCAAAATGGCCCGACAGCGTTTCTCGTAATACGTCCCGCGCCGGTAATTACTCACACGTCACGATCCCGGTACTCGCGCCTTTTTCGGAATCCCCTTTTGAGACTTGCGCGGCTTTTTTCGCACTGGCCGCGCGTGTCGGCAGTCATCACACCCGCCGCGACAGGTTTTTCCATGCTCTCGATCCCACGCTTCAAACCAGCTCCGCGCGTTTTGACTACTGGCAATGGCGCATGGATTCGCCGCCCGCGGAAACCCGCGCCGCGCCGCCGACCGCCCAAACGCCCGCGCCCGCTCCGGCGTCATCACGCCCAACAATGTTTTCCCGCGCCGCTTGGCGACCGGCAGCGACATCCGCGACGCCATTAGAACGGAATGTCATCATCAGTTAATTCCGCGGGTTTTGGCGGATGTGCGACCACGGGAAACACCCGGATCCCTTTGCCGCCCGCGCGCGGATAATCCACCACGACCGCTTCCAGCGCGATCGACACCCCTTGCCAATCGTTCGAATCATCACTCCCGGCGATCTCTGCAATCGCCCGCGCGTTGGTCTGATTTAATACCAACAATTTCTTTCCGTTGCGAAACGATACGATCGGCTTTTCGTCGCCGTTGTCGAAGGTTTCGATCGCCACGTCCGCGATCTCCACTTTGATCCGCTTGCCCTGCAAATCGTCAGAATGGAGCCACTTACTTGGAAACATTTGATCCAGCTTCACGCGTCCGCCTTTCTATTCATCCCTGTTTGCGCCTGGGCAAAACTGGATCGCGCCGATTCGATCGCCGCGTCGAAACTCCGCCCCGCGCCCGCCCATTCGAGCGTTAACACTTCGCTGGTGTCTAAATTGATCAACGTCATCCGGTGCGTCGTAATCCACTCGCCCGCCGCCGCGTCCACTTTCACAATTTCATCGATCCAGACGGTCCGTAGATCGCCTAACTCGTTATGGAAAAACCCGGCAATTTGTCCTTGGTGTCGTTCGTGCCCACCCGCGCCGGATCGAACACGACGGCCCACCGTCGCCAGGACTTCGATCACCGACAACGCAACCCGTCGATCGGTCATTCCTGCGATCCAAATAACCGCGACGCTTGATCAGTTGTTAAACATTCGCCGGTCAATACATGGATCCAGGCGTCAACAATTGTGTGCGCGTGGTCCCCTGGCGTTTTGATCTGATCATGCGCGCAGATCTCCGCCGCATTCTCCGCGGTCCGGTACGCTTCCGCGCGCCACGTTTGCCGGTTGAAATGCAACGCCAACGCCGCCGATCGGAAATAGTGATCGCGCGCATCGTCCGGCAGATTCTCCCAGGCTGTCGGTTTTGTAAACTGCAGCAAATTAACCTGATCGATGATCGAAATATGTTTCGCGAGATCTTCCACCACGCGCCGATCAACCACTTCCGCGGCGTCGCCATGCGGCCACAGTTTCGGCAGTTGTCGAACTAGCCGCGTCATAACTTCCGCCGCCCGATCTGGTTCTCGATCCACAACGTCAACCGGGACTCCGGCACCCGGATCGCGTGCCCCACCCGAATCGACGGGATCGCGTCCTGTTTAATGAGCCGATACGCCTGGGACCGCGTAATCCGCAGAATCGCCGCCGTTTCCGGAACCGTAAACAACCGCGCCGGTTCGTTGATCGGGTTATTTCTCACGCGCGCGCCTGATGATCCGGAAACAGGGAATCCGCCGACGTCGCCAACACCCGCGCGATCCGTTCCCGCGTTGATCGATCCGGACGCAGTCGCCCGATCTCGATCCGGCTGATCTGGTATTGCTCCAAATCACACACGATCGCTAATTGTTTTTGTGTCAGCCCGCGCCGCTTGCGAACTTGGCGAATCTCACAACTAGCTATCGATTGACCGGTTTTGATCTCTTTTTCCGGGCGTGGCGCAAACACTCCGCTATCCATAACCGCGGATTATAGGCGCGCATATTTTCGGAGTAAACAACTAAATATCTGTCTAACAGATCTTTTTAGTGTTTGCATATTCTTTGCTTGGTTTCCGACAGTCTTTATAGGTAAAATACGCCCTAGATGCTTATCGAGTGGCACGTCGGCGAAGTCATTAGAAAATTACGCCAACATCATAGGCTTACCATTTCAGACCTGGCGCGCGATTCCGGCGTGTCGGTTTCATCAATTCAAGCCATTGAAGCCGGACGGAAATTTAAAACGACCACGCTGGAAAAACTGGCGGACACTTTCGATACCACGATCAACGAGTTATTCCGCCAGGTTCCACCCACAATGCACATCCCCGATCGCGAAGTGTTCACCCCACGCCCGGAAAAAGACATCAAGGCCGGATAGGAGAAAATAAAATGTCATCGTCGTTGTCAGAAATTCGCTATCACCTGGGCGACATCATCCGCCAGGTCCGGATCGGTCGCGGATTGCGACTCGATCAGCTTGCCGCCGCCGCGAAGGTTTCCATAGACAAACTGTCCGATCTGGAACAGCACGGATCAGACTTGCACTTATCGGATCTGTTGTCTCTGGTAAAAACGCTAAAATTTGATCTGTTCGAAGCGTACGACGCGATCGAACGATCGCACTATCGCGCGAACGTTTACGCGCCAAAACTGTCGGTCGCGCCCTTCATTAACACCAAAGCCCCGACCGCGACGCTACTTCTGGAACTTGATCGCGACATGGTGTTACTCCGTGGCGAGATCCTGCAGGAACACTTGATGTTGTTTCCGCAATCGCGCCTGGATCCCTATCTTGGATCGAATGCCTGGTCGAACATGATCAATCCAGACTTCTACGCCGCCATTCGCGCGAACGTCTTGGCGACGTACGACACAACCCGCGAACAATCAATGTCCTATGATCGCGTGTTGCCGTTTTCCGCCGGTCGCGCCTATCAGCACGACATCCGATTTACGCTTAACGCCGACACGCAGACCGTTACAGCAACCACGTATCTGCTGCCGACCGCCGCGCAATCGACAACCGATTTCGAATGCTGCCGGAAGTATTCAAATTGCGTGGAATGTTTTACAGCAACGGAACAGATGGCACCCGTTCGAACTCGAAAGGCGTAACCCATGCCACAACACAAACGCGGACGCGGAGAAGGCACGATCCACAAGATCCGACCGACCTTATGGATGGGACGGATCAGCCTACCAAACAACACCCGCCGATCGGTGTACGGAAAGACCCGCGCCGCCGTGGTTCAAAAACTGCGCGATCTCACGGTGCAGCGCGTCACCACGGGATCGACCGCACCAGGCACGGCGACCGTTGCCACGTTGATCGATCAGTTTCTCGACAGCAAACGACCCACCCTCCGCCGGTCGAGCTTTCAAACGTACGAATCGCTGCTCCGGCAGCACGTCGCCCCGCTGATCGGCAGTCTTCGCGCCGCGGACCTGGATTCGGTCGCCATCGATCGCACGTTCCGCGATCTGCAAACGTCCGGCGCGACCGCGGCCACCGCAAAAAACGCGCGCAAACGTTTGTCCGCCGCGTTCCGGCACGGCATCAAGAAAGGCCTAGTCGCCCGGAATCCCGTCACCGACTCCGATCCGATTCGCCACCAGGCACCAGAAATGGCGATCTATACCGAAGACCAGATCGCCCGCCTGTTTGCCGCGACCGCCGGATCGCCGCTTCGCGCTATGTTTTACCTGGCCGCACTGTGCGGACCCCGCGCCAGCGAACTACTTGGCTTGACCTGGTCGCATATTGATCTACACGCGCGCACCGCAACGATCGCCGCGCAACTCTATATCGAAACGATCGGCGATTCGACCACGTACGAACTCCAACCGCTGAAGACCAAAAACAGCCACCGGACGATCGCCTTGCCCGATCTACTGGTTCCGCTCCTGCAGGAACGCCGACAACTCCAAAACGAGGCCCGCTTGCGCGCCGGTCGCGACTGGATCGCGCCGGTCGCTGATCTGGTGTTTACGATGGACCGCCCCGCGCCGCACGGACCCGGAAGGCCCGGACGCCCCGTTCGCCGCGATCGCTTTCGGAAGATCTACTACCACCACCTAAACGCCGCGAACCTGCACCGGCTGCCGCTACACGCTCTGAGGCATACCGCCGCTAGTCTTTACCTTTCGAAAACTCAAGACGTCCATTCCGTGTCCCGCATGTTGGGACACTCCGGGATCAATATTACGATCGATACGTACGGCCACCTGCTCCGCGGACGACAACACGATAACGCCGCCGCCGTGAACGCGATCTTCGCGACCATCTAACCGCAAAAAGTAAACCAATTGTAAACCAATTTGTTTGGAATCCTACGCAACGCAGCGCAACGGAACGCAACGCAGCGCAACGGATTAACCCGTGTAACGTGTTGTGGTTTATGCACTTAGACGAGAACCGCCAATGTTTCCGGGTTCGCGCGATACGCCCAAATATGCTAGAGTCTCTACCCCAAAGGTCGCGGGTTCAAATCCCGCCCCCGCAACCAACCCTTATAAACATTGGAGAAAACAGCGATCGGGCGATCGCTTTTGGGAAAAGTAAACCAATTGTAAACCAATTCTCCACCACGCCGATCACGCCGCGACCTCTAGTATTCCCGAAAACAGGACCGCCGCCCGATCTGTAACTCCTGGAAATTTTGTTAAATCTGGTACCGCTTTCTATTTCTGCTATAACTGCACTAACTAAAAGACTTATCGGCTCGACTAATGCCGGCGACAGTTTTACCCAAACCACCCCGCCGCGAGTAATCCGGACACCGTCCCGAATGCCGATCCCGTCGCATAACAGACCGCCGCGATCGGACGATCCACCCTGGCCGCGGTTTTTGCATTGCCCCACCAGACCAACGCCAGACAGAACGAACATGCAAACGCCGCCGCCGCGATCCCGCGTGACAGGAACACCGTGTTCGCCGACACAAGCCCGACAATCACATACCCGCGGACCGCGATTCTAACCAGCTCGATCACTGGTCGCCCCGGTCCGGATGGAACCGCCACAACAGGAAACACCAGGCCGCACATTTCACCAGATCGATCGACTGACGTTTCGCCCCGTACCGCTGCAGCTTGTACACCGCCTCGCCGAGCCCGTGCCCGGAGATCCCGCCGCCGGTTTCCGTTAACGTCGTTACAAACTCAAATAACGGGTTTGCCGCGTCCGGTCCGCCGCCAGAATACCCTTTCGCCGCCGCGTCCGCCGTCAGTAATGTTTCAACTTGATCTAAAAACCCTTGAAAACTTCGATCGTTCAATTGTCGCCCGTCCTTTCATAAAATCGCCGATCCACGTCATACCAAAACAGCTTGACCGAATTGAGATCCGACACCCACCGTTCGACGCCGCCGCCGTCCGTTTCCCTGGTCTGATCGAACGCGACCCACCCGCGCCGCTGTGGTGGACCGCCCCGGACCGCTGTTGGCTGGACTTGATACCGTTGCGTACTGACCAGACACCCGGTCTCGACCAATAATTGATCCGCGTGGTATGGAATCATCGCGAGGGAATGCGTATGCCCGCACAACACCAACCGCGGTACCCGTTCTAGTCCGAGCGTTTGCCTATTCTGCGACAAGTATTCCGCCGTCCGCCGTAGGTGTGTGCCTGGAACTTTGCTGTAGCCCTCGCCATGCCCGACCCAACAATCGGACCCGACTACGGTAAACCAATCGATCACCACGGGCGGGACCGTCCCAGGCACCGCCCAATCTGCGATCGTGACATTCTGGAACCCGCGCGCGATCGCGCGCACCGGATCCAACGTCCCCGCCAAACTGACGATCGCGTCTACCGCGTCCTGTGTTAGATTCGCCTCCCGGACCCGCTTTTGTAATCGGCGATCATGATTGCCGATCACAATCACGACTTGAGGGAAACGGGAGGAAAGTTCCTCCATCACGATTTGAAGTTCCGCAAATTCTGCGCGCCACCCGCCCAGGTTATCTTCCTTGGTGTACGAACTGACCGAAAACGAATCCGACAGATCGCCCATACACACACAGAGATCCGCGCCCTCGTTCGCCTGGAGCCAATCCGCAAACATGCGAACATCGTGAACTGGCACATGTAGATCGCTCAACACCGCGACGCGCCGCCGTTCCGTAGCCTGGGACGGTTCCGCCGCGCCCCGATATTTGGATCCACGCATCCCGATCAACGCTTGCCACTTGGACCACGCTTCCGGATAGGCTAACTCTAACGCGGGACGATAAGTTCCCGTTGTTGGATCCGTTTCCGCCGCCGTCTGGATCGCGCCCGCCCGATAACACCGCACGCACTGTTTCGATCGTGACGTGATAGGCGTGTTGCACGTTTGGCAGGTGTACCGCTTTTTTTTGCTACTGCTATCTGGACCCCGCGATCGGTAACATTCTAAACAGAGTTTCGCCGTCACCGAGCCCAACACCCGCCCGCACTTCTCACACGTTGGTTTCGGTTTTCCTGGAAATTGTGGCGGATCTTTCCGGTAGCACGCCATGCAGCGTTTGGCCCGATAACTGCAGGGACCGCCACACGTTGGACACAGATATTTTTCAGGCGTGATCGGCTTCGACATGGACATGATCCGCGGGACTGGTTGACGTCGGACCATGCGCGACAATGTCATAGGGATCGCCCAACCGCCGCCGAAGATATCGCGCGAGATCTTCCAGTTTCGCCACCCGTTCCGAATGCGTGATCGAAAAATCCCACGCGAGATCGTCCGGATGTAAACTGTTCTTACTCCGCCCCGCCGCCCCGTCCGCCGCGGACGTCATCCGGACATCAATTCCGGATCGTTCCGACCAGTCGCACACATGCCGCAACACCGGGATCAGCTCCGGATAGACTCGACGCATTCGAACCGCCGCTTTAAACCGCAACATCACCGATCCGCCTGTTCTGCCCCACTTTTGGAAATTTCGACCGCGTCACGTCCGCTGTACGGCCATCCAACCGATCGCCGCAACCCCTGGCACCCCGTAAAATCACGCCGCCGCCCGTTTCTTGGCGACCGTGTTTTCGAGTAGCACCACCAGATCCACGATCTGCCGGACGATCCGTTCGGTATCCGGATCCGCGAGTAGCGATTCCGCCGACTCGATCCCCGTGCTCCGAGAAATCGACAACAACGTCCGGATCACTTCCACCGCCGAATCCTGTTTTGCCTGGGAACTTTCCCCGCGGACAAACTGTTCCACCCATTGCACCGCCGACACCACCATCGGCAGAATTGACGCCGCGACCTTGACCCATTGCAGCATTAGCCCCCCTTATTCACCACGTTAAAGACCGCCGCCGTCGCCGACGACACGATCGCCGCAATCACGCCGCCCCACCGCGCGACCGTACCCCGCAATGTCGCGACCCGTTCCGCTTGTGTCGCGATCTCGATCTCATTCTCCCTAACGCGTCCGTTTAACGAATCCAGCCGATCGACCACGCGATCGAACCCACGTTCGATCGACTGATCCAACGTCTGGATCCGTGCTTCGAACTCCGGACGCGTGATCGGCGACCCGCTCACAGGCCCACCCCGTCAGGCGCAACCGGCCAGTTAATCACACTTGGATCACTGTTATCCTGTGGGACGTTCCGCAACGCTTGACGATACACGCGCCACGCCGCCACCTGCTCCGAGGAAATCGGCGCGTCGGACAATTGCGTCCAATCACACCGCGCCAGCCGAGAGGTTCGCACGCGGCGAACGCCTACCCATGCCGCCGCCGTGGCGTTCGCTTCCACGTCAAAACCGTTTATGATCGCTTGCGCGGCGGATTGCAGATCGGAAGGTTGAACCGTCCACGTCGTTTTATCGCCTGGATCTCCAATCGATACGCCACTAATCGCAATACCCGTTTCCCGGATTATTCCATCAAGTGTAGCGGCCAGATTTTCCATAGTTAACCTTCAATCCATCCAGACATGCCGGACCGTGTCGGCGTCGAAGCCGTATTGTTGCCATACCATGTTGTAGTGCCAGCAGCCGAAGACCATTCCAACATCGGAAAATAGGAAAACCCAATAGCTGGATAGATCGTCAGACCCGCGCCAAGTGTTTGCACATGGTAGGCCACAGGCGACGTGGAATAGCTAGACTGGGAAGTAGTGACGGGCACCCCGACCGAATTGTGGCCGATACCTGCCCACATATTAACGCCGACGCCGGAATTTTGTGCACCGATTCTCAGAGACAACGACACCGGCACTTCGGCAACGCCAACAACGACATCGACCTGATTTGCCGTACTGCCACGCATCTGTCGGACTGTCCCCGTCGTATATGTCCAACTGTTGGTGGTATCCATTACGCGAAGATTACGGGAATGTCTGTTGTAGTAGTTCCACACGTACCGCTTCAGAATCGTGTCCTCTGTCTGTCCGCCAGCGGCATTGATGTACACCGTGCCAAGGTAGCGTCGAGTGGTCGCACCGGATTTGACCAGTACACCGTCCTGGTACGCCAGTGCAGTTGCTCTGGTGGTGTTGTTGGTCCAGATCAAAGTTTCGATCGCAACGGTGCCCGAATTGTTATACGCAAACACGTCGTACGGCTTGATCGCGGTAAACCCGCTAAGACTGATCGTGATCTCCGTAAACGTCTTAACCTCCCACGCCGACGATCCGTCGTACAGCGCGATCCGGTTTCCCGCGTACGGCGTAAAATAAATATTCGCCGCGCCCGACACGTCCGCGATCGTTACCGGGACGCCACTACTCGCCGTTAGCCGACCTTCCACGATCCCGATATCTGATTCCACCGCGACTGCCGCCCACGCTGGAGCCGAGCCCGTGGAATTGGTTTTGAGGAAATGCCCCGACGTTCCCGGCGCGAGTCTCGCCCAGGTATTCGCGCCGGTCGCGACCGCGAGATCGTGCGTCGCCTGGGAACTTAACGCGATCTCACCCGCCCGCAACGCCGTCACGTTGGTCTGTATCGCGTTCAAATCACTCGCCAGGACTAATTGGCCCGCCGAAAAGGTCGCGGGCGTCGCATATGCCATACTATCCCCCTACAAATACCCGCACCGCGTCGTTATATCCATCACCGACGCGCCCGCATTTTCTAAAATCCAAAAACTTACCGCGTCCGACGGCACCAGGGTATAGCCAACCCGCAACACGTCGCCGCGTTCGAAATTCACCGCGTTAATAAAATGGCCGCGCGTACTGGTGCCCGCGACCACGTCATCGACGCCGGTTTGATTCTCCTGGATCCCGATCCGATCGGATACGTCCAAACTGATCGCCGCGTCCATCAGATCCGGGTTTCGATTCGCGATATAACTGATCTCCTGGATCGTCGTCACCGGATCTTTGTGCATCCCAAGAATATAATCCGCGACCCGTTGCGCGACCCGCTGATCGTCTTGATACGGCATGTCGAATGACATGGCGCGTTCGCCGTACGTCGTCATTGAATCCGTGTCGCTCGCTTCCATGTGCGCCTGGGCGTAGTCATACAGCCCGCGCCCGCGACATTGCAGTTTCGTCACGTACGCATCCGCCGCCGTGTTGTTCGTAATCGTCCAGCGCACGCCGGTCGCATTGAACACCGCCGCCACCGTGCAACTCGCCGTGACATTGGAGCCGGATCCATCCGCCGCGGTATTGAGGAGAAAATCCGTGGTCGCCGCGGGCGTGATCATGCTGGTTCCGCCCACGCGCGCCGCCTCTTGATCGGGGTCTCGAAACGGCCCGAACGGTTTGAGCGTTTGCCCTGCCTCAATTTTCGGGACCGCGTCGCCCTGGTCCCACAACACCACGTCACTGGTGTCCAACCGCCGCGGGTGCGCTGTCACGCCGACCACGTTATAGATCGCCGACCGATTCCGCGACAATGTCAACTGATCGGTATCGCCGCGGAACGTGTACGCGTTCGTTGCCGTTTTGGTCCGACTGTGGCGATCTTCAAATACTAAGGTTTCACCGGACACGCCGTCCCGCTTGACCGCGATATAACCCAACTCTGATAACGCTAACTGCTGAAACGCCGCCATCGCGGTCTTTTCTTCCTGCAGATTATCGAACGCGTACGCGTAGGTATCCTGGCCGGTTCCGATCGCGGTCCGATCGGGTTGCTTGGTCACCGCCCCATAGATCAACGTAAACAGTTGATCGGAGCGTTTATTTGTTTGCACCGTCAGCCCACGCAACCGAAACCGCGCGTAGGCATCCAGCAGATCGACGCCCGTGATCAACGTCGCGCGGACGCCGTGGTCGCCCGCCGTTGGCTGGATCGCTTCCAAATAGTATTTCTTATACGTCGTCGCGCCGCCGTAACTGAGCCCGATCCGGATCCCGATCCCGACGTCGAATCCTGGCGTACAGTTTCGATGGTCCGGACTCCACCGCCCCGCCGCCAGATCGCCCCCGGCATGGTTCGACAGTGTCAGCGTACAACTTCCAGAACTCGCCACGCGCGCCGTGGGCGTCGAGCCCGCGATCCCGTAACTCCACCGGACCGGATCCGATCGGCGAACGTCTGCCGTGACGTCCGTATAGACGCCCGCGGCCAATTCCAGCGCGACCGTTAATTCCGCGTCACACGCGTCGAGATCTTTCGCCATTCGCTCCGATCCGTCTCTTCTGCCCCATTTTCGACAATTCCGACCGCGTCACGTTCGCTGTACGGCCATCCAACCGATCGTTGCAACCCCTCGCACCCCCACTACACCGTCGCTAACAACACCGCGTCCCGCGTCGCGCGCGCCAGTTGATCAGGCTGACGGACTAACAACCGCTCGATCCGATCGAGTTTCGATTCCACGCCGCCCGTACTAAACCCGCCGCCGCCCATTTGCGACAACGGAATAATGGCTTCCGGTCCGGCTTCACCGACGAGCCCGATCGTTGGACGCCGAACAATCCCGCCGCGCGCGAAATGTTCGATCCCCATGTCGCTCATGTCAGCGTATCTATTCCCGAAATCAGGCATCCGCAGATCGTCCACGTTGAATTTAATCCGGATCGATTTTTCCTCTTCGATCGTGTCCATCTTCGCGACCAAATTTTTGATGGATTCTTCCGCGCCGCCTTTTCCCCTTAAACTGTCGATCAACTCAGAAATCTTTTCGATCACCGTGTCGAACTTTTTAGCGATCGGCTCTGCAAAATTGACATCATCCAACGATTGCAACTTATCGCCGTTGGCGTCCGTCAGCGACCCTTGTTCGATCAGACTGTCGATAATCGGACGCATGGACGACGGCACCGCGACGCCGGACCGCGCCGCGTCATCGATCAACCCCTGGACTTCGTCCTGCATTCCAACCAATACTCCGGACACGTCCGCACCACTCGCCTTTAACAGCTCGAAATCCGCCGCGATCAGATCCGCCGCGTCACGCAACCGCGCGACGTTAAATTCCGATCCCAAATGCTCCAGCTTGATCCCGTATTTCTGCGCCGCCTCCCGCATTCGATCATGATCACCGACCCCGGAATCGCCTAACGCTTTATGGGCGTCTAACACCGGCTGGATCTCCGCGAGTACCGCCCGATACGCCGCCGGTCCCTGTTTGGTCGCATCCCATAACCGCTGGACGTCCCGTTCCGCTTGTTTCGCGGACTTCCCTTGCGACACGTACGCATCGCGGACGCCGATCACGACCTGTGCCCACCGCCGCCCACCGGCCTCCGCTTGTTGCTCAGCGTTCAACCCCGCGATCACGGAATCTTCGAACGCCTGGTTCAGTTTCCGCGCCGCTTTCTCCGCTTTCCCCGCGCCACCGAATAACCCTTTGACCCATCCGCCGAGCTTCGCGATCCCTTTCATCGCCAACCCCACGCCCATATTGATCAGACTGGAAAGGCCGCCGGAAATGATATTTCCGAACCCTTCGATCACGCCCGTGCCCAGGTTTGTAAATAATCCCTTAATACCACCTTCTGAACCCGTGATCCCCTGCTTTAACCCGCTTAACGCTTGTTTGAGACTCGACTTGAAATTCGAAAACCCCGACACCGCTTTTTCCGCCGCGACCTTGTTTCGTTCAAATGTCTTTGTCAGCAGATCCGCGCCGTTGCGTAGCCGCAGCATGTCGAACCCGGCTTGTCGATAATTTGTAGACAAATGGGATAATGCCGTCCCAACACCTTCACCCGCCGCAGTCGCTTCGATCCCGTACGCCTTAAACCCTGCCGCTAGACGTTTTGTGGTCGCAATACCCGCCGCCTCGAAATTCCCAAACGCGCCCGCCGTGTCGGTCACTTCATCCGACACCGTGCCCGCCGAGCTTGCCAGGTCGTCTAACGTCGCCTGGAGATCAACCGCGACGCCCTCCGCGTCCGCCATGGCGTCCGCCGCGGTATCCGTCGCCGCTGCCACATCTTCCGTAATCTCAAACAGATCATCAAAGCCCAGGAACCCGGCCAACGTGTTGGCCCACTCCTTAACCTTGTTAACCACCGTACCAAACGCGTCCAAAATCTGATCGCGGAACTTGTACGCCAACACCCCTAAGCCGACCAACGCCGCGACCACGATCCCAACCGGCGACGCCAACAACGCAAACGCCGCGCCCAAGACCTTCGCCGCCACGACAATCGCCGGGATCGCCATGCTAATCTGTCCCAGGACAAACAACACCGGCCCCAACGCCGCGACCAGGCCCGCCGCGATCGCGATCATCCGTTTTGCCGCGGGCGACAATTCCGTAAACCACCGCACGATCGCCGTAATCCGATCGGCCAAGGTTTCGACCACTGGAATCAATCCGACGATCGCTTTTTTCAGATCGTCGCCCAAGGGTTTAAACGCTAACTGTGCCCGGTTTTTCAGCGTCCCGAAGACTTCCGCGAGTGTCTGGTTTTTTGTCGTTGCCGCCGTGACCGCGCCCGAACTGTCTTCCAACGCGTCCTGGAATCCTTCCAAACTAAACGCACCCTGACGAACTGCCGCCGTCATCCGTTGCGCGCCTTCCGCCCCAAACGCCGCCGTCGCAATCGTCAACGCTTCCGTTTCCGTCGCGGCATCCTGCATTTGCGCGACCGTAACCGCTAACATTCCCTGGACGTCTTGACCGTCCGCCGCCCATCGTCGGAACGCCGCGTTCAGCCCTGGCATCACCCGCGACACTTCGATCCCGATACTTTGAAACTGTCCGAACACCGCGGCGGATTCCGCCATACTGAACCCGGCATTCCGTAGCACCGATCCGTACGTGTTGGTATCCGCCGTCAGTTTGCCTAATGCCGCCCCGGTTCGTTGCGACACCACAAAGAATTGATCGAGCAATGCCGCGCCTTGTTCCGCCGGGACGTTAAATTGTGCCAACGCCGTCGCGAAACTTTTGGCATTTACCGCGCCGTCCTCGCCCAACACCCGCGACGCGTCGAACAGTCGTTTAGTGAGATCTTCCAAAATAGGACCAGTGGCCCCGGTGATCGTGTTCAGTGTTGCGATCGCACTGGCGACCGCGTCCGCAGACTCCGGAACCGAGCCGAACACCTGATTAAAACTCTCGCCGAGCCCGTCCAACGCGTCGCCGGTCGCGCCCGTGCCCGCCGCGATCGACCGCAACGCCTCATCTATTTGTTCTGAGGATTTAACCGCGGCTACGCCAACCATCACCATGGGTAGCCCGATCCCGACGCCGATCTGTTTGCCTAAACCAGACATTCGCCGCCCGACCCGTCCGAAACTTTTGTCGAGCTTTCGAACCGACCCGGACGCCTTGCCAAGATCGCCCACAAACTGGCCGACGTTGGTAGACAGGTTAACGCGTAAACTTCCAACTGCCGCGGCCATTACCTGGACCCCTCCCCTGGTGGCGGGCTCCACAATGCCACGATATTCCGCGCAACCGCGATTTGTTCATCCATAGTTTGCTTGGGAGTTGTGTTGGGAAAGGTGCGCGCGATCCAGCGACTCAGATCCGGGATCGTTTTGGCACGCCCGAACGCCGCAACGTGCCAGCCGATAAACATCTGATCCTTGATCGAATCAATCCGCTGTTGCTGGTACGCCTGGACCAACGCGTCCACCTCGCGCGGCGTCGAACGCCAGAACAGATCCGGATCTACGCCGACGGCGACCGCGTCCGCGTAGAGGCGCGACCACGGGACCGGGTCCGCGTGGTCTTTTTTTTTGCCGCCCCATTCGCCGGGAACGCATCCGCCAACGTCTCGCCAATTAACGCGATCGCCCGGTCCAGTCCGATCGCCTCGATCAAGACGCCCGCGCCCCGGAGATCTACGTCAGCATGGTGATCGCGTAACGCCGCCCACCATAACAACCGGATATCCCGGACCCCGGCGTCCCCATTGGTCAACCGGGATCCGATCTGTTCAATGGGACGATCCGCGCGATCTTCTAATTCACAGATCGCGTTGATCGACATCCGGAGCGTATATTCCGCGCCGTCAATCTCGATCGCGTGTTCACCGCGCGCGCTATTCCCCACGTATCCCCTCTTACGCGAGTGTCGGTTCCGCGACCACCTTGATCGTCACGTCCGCCGTTAACGCACCATCGATCGGCGCGGTCGGCGACAGGCTTGTGATCACGCCCGTAAACGCAAACGTCGTTGACGAGGTATCAGGCCAGACCACCTGGAAATTCCGCCGCGTCGCGTCCTTGTAATCTTTCAGCAGTCCGTTAGTTACGCCGTGCCCTGCAGCACTATTTAGATCCGGCTGCCAGTTAATCGAAAACGACACGTCGCCGGAATCCTTTAACGATCCGATATGTTCCCGGTGTTGACTTGCGGATCCGTGATGCGTCACGTCGATCGTTTCCCTCGTTAACGTCGGCCCGGACAACGCCGTCACTTCCGCGATCGTTGTAAACGCCTCCGATCCGCCGCCGTCGCCCCGTTTGAGTAGTGTGCCAAATGCTCCCAACGCGTTCGCCATGTGTCCCCCTTATCGTTCGTTCTGCTAACTAGACGATCCCACAATCACGACATCGTACGTAACCGTAGATCCGCTTGAACTGTTCGCCGCTTGTAATACGTCCGCCGAGCCCGCCGCGACCGCGTACGCCGTCGCGTCCGGCGCGTGTAACACAAAGATCCCGCCTGGTCGGACGTTCACCTTGTCGCTGGTATCGGCGACCCATTGCGCTAAGGGATTCGACCCCGCGCCGCCGATCACCACGTTATTTGTATTCGCCGCCGCCGCAAAGACCACGATCGTTTTTACTCGAGCAAACGTCACCGTTGCGCCAAATGCATTTGTGAGACTCCCGGCCAGATCCAAACTATCCGTACCACTCGCCGCGATCGTTCGCTGATCGTGCCAGAGTTGATCGCCCTGGTTCGCCCCGGTCCCATCCGTCAGCGACAAGGTTTTTTCATAGTCCAGCGGATCTTTGGCCGTGCCTAAATCCAGCACGGACGTTAAGGTCGCCGCGAGTTTGATCGTGAGTTTCGAAGTTAACGCCACGCTAGTCCTCCCGATGCCAGATCACAAAATCCTGCGATACCCGAAACAACACCGGATCGTCCTCCATAAGATCGCGTTCATCCTCAATTGCGACCCGGTAAACTTTTGTGGTTCCCATCAGCCCCGAAAACCCGTCTAACGCTTTCCGGCACGCGTCCGCGAGATCCGACACGGTCCGAAACCCGGACACGCCCGCCGCGTCCGGACTCCACCAGTCAATCTGGAACCGCGGCGCGGCCAGATCTGATGGTCCGCTATGCGATTCGATCCGCGGCGTGGTAATACGCTGATACCGGCCCGCCGGATAGGTCACGTTTTGCGGTAAGACCAGCGGATAGAACCGCGGTCCGATCTGATTGACCAGCCGCGGATGCTCTGTTACAAACTGATACAGATCCGATTCAATCATCCCCGCGCCGCCTTCGCCGCTTTCCGCGCTAACCGCGCGGCCCGCTTTTCGATCTCATTTGCCAGGATCTTGGTATGTGTCTGCAAGACGCGATCTTTGTTGGACTCCCAGGCTGGACGCAAAAACGGACGCGCCGCGATCCGCGCCGTGCCAAATTCCACAAACTGGCCGTAGAATTGCCACCCCGCCGGACCCACTACGGTCGGCTTCAGATCCGACGGATCGAAATCGCGATGCTTGCGGACATTCGCCGGACGCGCCGCGATTGATTCCGCTAGCGCGCCCGTCCGATTTGGTGCCAACTGTTTCGCCGCTTCGACCACGGGATCTAACGCCCGCTGTTGGGCGCGTTGAACCACGCGTTCAATATCGCGCCGGTTTCCTAACTTGGTTAACGCCGCGACCAGCTCACGCCCGCCGGAGATCTCCATCTTGACAAACGTCCCGGACTGCGAGAGCCCCTGTGGGTTCTCGAAATTTTGCAACGTGACCGCGCGCGCTGTGCTTTGTGCCATTAGTCGATCGCTTCCTTGACGTGTACCGTTTGCCCACGACCCCGGCGCGCCGGTTCTAGCACAGTGACAATATCCACGATCGCGGCGTCATCCACGATCCGCATTTCTGCCGCCAGCCCGGACACGGGTTCCGCCAGCGTATACACCGCCGACACCGACGCGCCAACCTGGTCCGCCGCGAAGCGTTCCGCGCCCCGCAGATCCCGCCGCGTCGCCCGCCGGGTCGCGACCGGGATCCAGGTATCGATCGGGCGTCCGTAGCCGCCCGCCGGTTGTGTGGCCGTCCGTTCTTCGATCGTCACCCGTCGATCAAATCGCCCCCGCATGATTACCCCGCCGCCGGAATGCGATACGGCGCGATCGCCGCGTCAAACCCAAACGGCAACACCGACAGATTCGGCCCCGCCACGCCGGTCGATTCGTACCAATGCCCGACCAACAACACGATCGCCTGTCGCAACGGCGCGGGCACACTGTCATCGACTGCCGCCCCGTAGCCCGTGACATACCGCACCAGACCGACCGAGCCCGTCGCCCGGAGATCCGACGGCCACACCGCGCCATCATTTAACGCGATCCGGCCTGGATCCGTCGCCGTGTCTACCCGGTAGTCTGCCGCGTCCATCACCACCGCCGCATCCGCCGCGGTGTAGGACGTCACCGACGTGACCGACTGCACCGGCCCGCGTGGCAGTTCGATTTCATCCCCCGGCCATTCGTCAAACGTCAGATCGAGCGTTTGCGTGATCAGCGATCGATTCGCGATCCGTTCCGTATACTCGCGCGCCGCCTGGATTAGAAACCCCACCAGATCATCATCCGCCGACGTTTCCAACCGGAGCGATCGTTTCGCCGCCGCCAGCGACACCGGCTCGACTGACGGTCCGGTCTGGACTGTAACCGTTGACGCAATGTCTAGCCACGGGTTAACCATTCGCCGCCCGCCGTTTCCGTTTCGCGCGTTTTTTCGGGATCGCCGGTTTGACCGTCGCCGTTTCCGGACCTGCCGCCACCGACGCCGTTTCCGCCGCCCGCGTCACGGCCACCGCCGATCCCCGTTCGATCAACGTCGCCGCGACTGCCGCCGGGAGTTCGACCACGTCACCGGGATCGCCCGACGGCGTGCCCGCCATGCCGCACAGTAACCGGACCCGCGCCGTTCTGGTTTGTAATAGCCCCATAAATAAACCGCGCCGCCGCGCCAGGTGCAGCCCGCGCCCCCGCGTCCGGGTTCTGGCTACACGTCTACCTAGCGCGGCGACCGTGGCAATCTACGCTTGGACGATGCACCCGCCGGACGCGGCGATCGAAATCTTCGAATCAAACCGCCGCGTCGCCTTGACGAGCGTTTGATCGGTTTCGATATAGCGTTCCCGCGATACCTCGATCCGCGTGCTACCCTGATCCGCGATGATGTACCATTTTGGATCCCCCAGTACGACGCTACGCTTTCCGGAGGTCATCGCGTCCATGTCTGAATGCGTATACACCGGACGCCCAAACAGTTGATCCGGCCCGCCCTGGTAACCTGGGCTGTAGATGTACTGGTTCGTGGTATCTTTCAACTTCCGCACCGCGGCGAGTGTCAGATCTTCCATGAGCCACACACTATTCTGTCGGTAACTTTGCTTGACCGAGAACCATAGTGAGTAGATTTCATCCGAAGTCAATGCTGCGGCCCCGCTAGCCGTCACGTTGGCGGCTACCCCATTCATCCATCCTTGCGGGAGACTCGATCCGCTACCGTTGATCATGTAGGTATTCTCACCCGCCGCCAGTCGCCGGGTTAACTCCTGATTGATCCACTCTGATAAATTAAACGCTGAATCCTCGATCAGCTCATTCGATATGAGAATCGATCCAGTTAACTTATACGGTGTAAACGCCAACTGACCGAACGCGCCGTCGCTTGGCGTAATCGTGCCCTCTTCGGCCACGATTGTCGCCGTGCCATCCGTTGCCACCGTTGGAATATTGGTTTTACCGGACACCTGGATCACAGTGGACAGCGCGCGCATGAAATTCTGCTCACGCAGACCTTCAATAATCCGCGCCTCTGTAATTGTCGGCGTGAGATAGCCGCCCTCTGAATCCGTGCCCGCTTCTAACGCGCGCGACTCGCCCGCGGACAAGGTGCCCCGCCGGAAGATCGCCTTTTCCCAGGCCGCCCGGTACTCTTCACTCTTGACCGACACGCCGCGCGACTCTGGTTCCGCGACTGGCTGCACATCCGCCGCCGCCCGCGTATCCGCGATCGCCGGTCGATCCGCCTCCGTTTGATGCCGCTGAATTGTAGACGTCAACGCGGACACGTCCGCGTCAATCCCGTCATACTTGACGACGTCATCCGGAGACAATGGATCGCTTCCGGCGGCGTCCAAAATGGCGCGCCCCTGGGCGATCAATCGGTTCCGCTGTTCTTGTAATTTCTTAATGATCTCACTCATGCCCCGCCCTCCCCTGTTAAGAAATGCTCATGTAGCCGTTGACGCCGTCGCCGAATATCGGTCCTGGAATCGCCCCCAGGATCCGACACTGGATCCGCGTCCTGTTCTGCCCCGTTTTTGGAATCTTCGACCGCGTCTTGTGCTGCCGCCTGGTCTTTTGTCTGGCGATACGCCGCCACTGTCGCCCGTGCTTCCGTCACCGTCGCCGACGTGTCCGGATAGGCTGGATTTACGACGACACTTACGTCCAATAATTCCACCGACTCAAGTACCCGCAACGGCAGATCGCCATCCGTCGCCGGATCCACCCATCGATCGCCGCCGTCATGTGGAAGAAACGCAAAACTCGATCCGCCCAGGTCGCCGCGTTCACACACCGCCAAGACATGATCGCCGATCGGTCCCTCCGGGACGCTGACGCTATATTTCAACCCTTGCGGCGTCACGTCGATCGCACACGTCCCGGACCGCGTCGATCCAATCACCCAGTTGAGATCATGGTTAAACGTCGCGACCACTGGCCCATCATTCCGACTCTCAAACGCCGACGGACTGATCCGTTCGCGGTAGACGCCGCCGATCGTGGTTTCCTGGTCGAAGATCGCCGCGTAGCCTTCAATCGTCCGCGTCTTCGTTGCGGACCGTGTCGCCCGCGTCCGCTCATCCGCGACCATGCGCCGTTCTGGTTTTGCCGTCATTCTGTACCCCCGCCATCCGCCGGAATCGGTCCCATATTCAGCGGGCGTAACAACTGATCCCCGCCGTCGATCGCGTTCCGGTTCTCAATCGCCCGGACTTCGTTAATACTTAAAAACCCATTCTGGATCGCCGTCGCATGGGCTTGCATCCGCGACGCGGTATCCGATCGCAACAACGCATCCGGGACAAATTCCGCAAAATGCACCGTTGATCGCCCCAGGAGTTGTTTATTGATCGCCGACTCGATCCGCTTGAACCACGGCCCCATCGAATGGACGACAAATTCCAACGCTTGTTGTTCAATGTTTGAAAACGTCGATCGTTCCAGACTGCCGATCAAATGCGACGGCACGCGGAACGCCCGCGCGACGTCTTCGACCTGAAATTTCCGCGTCGCCAACAACTGCGCGTCTTCCGGCGGAATACTGGTCGCCTGGAACGTCATTCCCTCTTCTAAAATCGCCATCCGGTTCGCATTCGACAACCCGCCGTGATGGTTCGTCCAGGACTGCCGGATCCGCTGGTGCGCTTCCGGCGAGAGTTGGCCCTTAGTCTGCAGCACTCCATTCGGTCGCGCGCCATTGGCAAAAAACGTCCCCGCGTACGACTCCGCCGCTTTACTGAGGCCCAACGTATCCCGGCACTGACTGATCACACTGGTCCCGACCATCCCGTCGCGCGAATACGCCTTAATATGTAAGATCGGCGGATACACCGGATCATCGATCCACGTCACCACCTCGCCTGAACTCAGCCCGTAGCGATACCGCAACCGGCCCGACGGCGCGCGATCGATCGCCATTTGATCCGGATTCAAAAACCACAAATGCTGCACCCGTCCGCGCGCGTCCCGCTGGATCTCCGCGTACGCGTTGCCGTGTAACAACAACGCGGTCGCCATAATTTCCTTAAAAACAAACGCGTCCGTTTCCGGATTGACCTGACTGGTGAGAATGGTATGCAGCGGGTGATTCTGTTCGATCACTTTGCCGCCGTCCCGCCCTAATCGCCGGAACAACTTGATCGGCACCTGGGAAATCGTCCCCGCGATCAAATGGACCGCTGACACCACCGCCGGGATCGCGAGGGACGAATCCGCCGTAATCGCCACGCCGGACACACTGGATTCGCCTGTTAACGCCGCCGCAAACCACCCGGATGGCGACGCCAAGGTCGCCCGTTTTTCCAGTAATCGATCTAGAACCGCCAGAACGCCCCCGTTATCGACTGGTAACAACGATCAAGATTGCGACGCCGACACAACACGCGCCGCCAAAGATCCACCCCACCGGGATCGAAATTTGCGCCGCGCCGATCGTCATGGCCGCAAGCCCGCAGACCCC
>VTLG01007761.1_pt1 | contig 29942 bp, 31 predicted proteins | sample 4694571 | NCBI WGS metagenome assembly VTLG01 (sample SAMN12604809, study PRJNA352737) | marine metagenome | biome: ENVO:00000447; feature: ENVO:00000209|ENVO:00000569|ENVO:01000036; material: ENVO:00002151; isolation source: viral sequences binned using virsorter ...
CTGAACCTGATGAACCAGAAGTTCCACTTACATTACTTTCTCCATTAGCACCTGCAGCACCTGTTGAACCATCTGTACCACTTGATCCTGAGGTACCACTATTTGCACTTTCTCCATTTGCTCCTGCTGCACCTGTAGAACCGTCTGTTCCTGAACTTCCTGAAGTACCTGATTGGGCACTTTGTCCATTATTTCCAGTTGCACCCGCTGAACCATCTGAACCTGATGAACCAGAAGTTCCACTTTCACCTGATGAACCTGAAGTACCATCACCACCTGATTCACCGTTTGAACCATTTGTTCCTGATGTTCCTGAAATACCTGAAGTACCATTTGATCCTGCTATACCACTTGTACCACTAGATATTTCAACATATCCTATTTTTCCTGAACCTGTAGCATAGGTTACCATAAATGGGAAATCTTGTACTGGTAAAGGATCTATTTTAAATTCTTCTGAGTTACTTATATCAAAAGTACTACTACCTGTTACACTTAAACTTCCTGTAATTTGAGCTGATCCTGTAAATGGAAAACCAACACCACTACCACCACCTAAATTACCAGCTAATGTAGGACCTACATATTGGTATGCTGACATTACAACTGTATCCCCAGTAGTTGGGGCATCTGATTGATTTACGAATTGTAATACACCTGTTTTATAATCAAATTGATAAAAACCAGCATCTTGTTCTGTACCATTTACCCTAACAGTAACATTATAACCTACTGTACCATCACCTGCAGGAACATTATCTTCTGTATTTTTAAATGTTAATGCAGCATCAGAATATTTAGGTGATAAGAAATTAGTTTGTTGGCCATCTTGTATAATCTGTGGAGTAACAGCAACTGTAGGATCGTGACCTGATTTTGATATAAAGAAAAATACTTCTGTTTTACTACCATTAACAACATTTGAAGGTGTTAATTGGAATTGGTAATAGTATTTTACAATATCTACACTTGCAGATTGTATAGTTAATTCATTTTGGGCACTACCAGAGTATGGTAAACTTCCTGATGTAGATGGAACAAAATCTTCTCTAATATAGACATCACCAGCATTAATGTCAAGGGTTCTTGTGAACGCTTCTTGAGCATCAGTACTCGACTCCATAGTATATCTTTTACTCTGGAGTAACCTATTTGACTTTTTTGTTTTATCTAATGCCATTCTATATTTTTATTCTTTATGCAATTGTTATACTTATATTACTTATAGGAGAAGGATCACCCTTATATCGTATTATAACTATAAAGTCCTGTTTTGTATCATCTAAAATCATACCATTTCCATTTAAAAGAGGAAATCTATATTCTGTACTAGCTCCTGATCCATTAATAGTACCTGTTTTAGCAGCATATAAATCAATAGGATCACCAAATGGATTTTTAAAATTATCATTTGCAATATTTACTTCTAAAGCATCTCCTACAGTAGTTGCGGGATCAAAAATTCTTGGAACTGAATATGCTTGCGCTCCTGAACCTGAAAACAAAAATGCTACTGACACACCATCACTTGTACTATCCCAAGTATTTAAAGCTTTACCAAAACTAGCTGTTATACTACCAGCCCCAGTACCTAAACTTCTTTGAAATGCTCTAGCATAATATTTGTAAGTATTAGCTGATGGATTAGCTGGTATCCAATATGCATAATCATTTCCTGGTTCAACTAAAAATCCAGGTTTTACTTGTAAATCTTTTACTCCTTTATATTGTTCAAGAGTAAAAGCTGATTCTTGTTCATTATCAGCACTAGCATAAGATCCTGTTAATACTTTATCATTTAATGTAAGTCTATAAGTTTCACCAGTAAATTGTTCTGAAAATGCAGTTGTTCCTGTTAGAGAACCACCATCATATCCTTGAGCTCTACCATAATAAGCTAATGAACCTGAAGCTAAGGTTTGTCCCATCTCTCCTGGTTTATGAAATTGCATATTAGAAGAACCTGGTGTATCTGTATTACCCGCACTATCCTTACAATTAGTAGTAATTGAAAAATTTGTTGGGCTTAATGAATCTTCTTGAATATTTGTACTTCCTCCTGATCCAGCACTAAATGCTGCACTAGCTGTTAATTGTACAGTACTACTTTCTTTTGGAATTGATCCTGGTGCATCTGCAATTCCAGAAGTGTATATAAAATTAGCAGTTTGAACTGTTCCTCCTAATGTACTCCCAGCTTTTACACCTGTACCACCATCTGAAAGTGTTACTAACGAACTACCATCTGTTATACTTGCAAAGGTACTATTTTCATTAAATAAAGGATCAAAAGCATTTTCAATAGAAGATGATATTAAATAACTATTTGTTTTTAAATAAGGAGCTCCTGATAAAGACATTGATGTTGCTGTACCATATGATCTACTTCCAAAATATCCTATTGCTGGAACTGAAGTTGGGAGAGCACCGTTTATAGTAGATAAAGGAGCATAAAATATTTCTTCTTCTGCAGACTTAAAACCTGAAAGAGCAGATGAACCTGATTTAATTGCTATTGAAGCTGATATTTGATAATAACCTGTTGCTTCTTTTGTTGATAAAGTAACACCATTATTGTATAAACCTTGTTGAAATACTCCTACAAATTTTCCATCTTGAAAAGTTATAGGTAAACCACCTACTGTAGGTATAGCTCCAATAGTTAATCCATCAGTTGTGTTAAATGGTGGTGGTGTTTTGGTTAATGTGTGTTCTGATCCACTAGTTGCTGTGTTTGTTTTTGCTGAATTATCAGCAAATCTCATTGTTCTAGATCCAGATACTGTAAAGGAAGAACTAACAGCACCTAATCCAAATAATTGGAAAGAGGGATCATTTGATGAAGATGGAGTTGTTGTTGATCCTGCTGCTACTGAATCATACTTTATATTATATGAAGAATTATTATATATAGGTGTAATAGATTTAAATAAAGGATCACCAGCTGTAGCAAATCCCTTACTAATTAAGTAAATTATTGTAGCATTTGTACTACTATTAGGTACAGTCCCTTCAACTGGGGTACCGGTACCATTATTACTTATGTCTTCATTTATATTAGAATATGTACGTGCATTAGGTGAAGTATCTGGAGAAGATTCACTTAATTGAGTTGCTATAAATCTTATAATTTCTGCTGTATCTGTGTTTGCATCGTATCTATCAAATACAGAACCATCTAAATCTGTTTTCCAAGCTTTTGAAGTAGGGTAACCTACATTATCAGTATAATGCCATATAGACTGGCTTAACATCATTCCATATTTATTTACACTACCTCCTGTGCCATCATTATTAGGGTTAATTGTTACGCCCGTACCTGCATATGAAGATGATTGATAAGTACTAGCTGTAACTTGTAAGGATGAAGTAGTAAAGAAAATATCTGTTCCACTTTTTAATTGGAAAATTCCTGTTCCACTTCCTCCTCCACCTCCAGAAATATTAATATCTACCTGATTATTTCCAGCATCTGTTACACTAGCAATACCACTTCCTAAAAAATTTAATGTTTGTACCCCACTAGATATTGTAGCACTTCCACTTTCTATAGTAACACCTGTAAATCCAGGAACATTATTTAAATCTATACTATGTGAAATACTACTACTAGCAAAAAAGAATTCTAGGGTACTTCCAGCTAAAGAACTTGAGTAGTAGAGTGACTGAAAATTGCCATCTACTTCTGCAAACGTAAGTTCGGAACCTTTGTTTTGTCTTAAAATTATACCCATTTAAATTTTATTTATAAATATTATGAAATCAATTATTCTTGAGTAGGATCCTCAAAAGTTGTTATTTGATTATCCGATTGTATACTAAGACGATCTGGATTTATTTGGGATTCTAATGTTTCAACTGTTTCCATATTAAATATAATTTTTGCGGGTGTATTAAACTTTTTTAAAGAATTTAACTGTTTCTGAATTACATCAGGAACTAAATATCCATATAACATTAATGAGAAAGTTGCTTTTACAGACCTTTCTCCTCTTTGCTCTACTTGTACTGGAGTAGCAAAATTATCAATTCGAGCTCTAAATTGATATCTTTCAGGATTGCCCCAATAAGAATCAGAGGCATAATTTATAGATTCTACAATTTTATTTAATTGTTCTACATAATAAGTAGCAATAATAAAATCATATTGTATATTAACATAATCAGGAACTACTACAGCATAATTTTGTTTTATAGGTTTTACATCATTAAGTATAGAAAAATTATCATAAGCATTTTGTTTGCTGTAAGGTTTTTGAAAAATACTTACATTAAGAGGATTATTTGCATCTAATTTGTTTGCAATATTTCTTATTTTTTGAATGTTGTTACGTTTAAATGTAATTAAAGGTAACATAATTTTTCCTTTTTTATCTCTATAATAACCGTCTTTTTGAATTTGTTTCCATCTTTCAGGAGAACCATATATAAAAGGAACTTGTTGAACTACTCCATTTTGTATTACTGTAGGTTTAATAACCTCTTCCATATAATACATTATAGCTTCATCAATGTCCTTAATACCTAAAGTAAAAGGTTTTGTATTATCATCTCTAAATGAAATTTGAGTCGCTCTATTTGGAGTACCTACATTATTTGGATTTCCTCTTTCAGAAAATCCCGGTGCCCCAGATGGTGGATCATAAGGTTCAATTTGAGAATTAATAATTTCTCTTTGAGTTTTTGGTATTGGTGTTTTTCCTTTATTAGCCATTTAATGATGGGTTTGAATTGTTACCAGTATATAATCTTTCTTGTGTTATACCTACTTTATCAGCTGGTACATAATGAGTTTCACAAATAACAGAAACATTATATCCAAATTGATCTAATCCTGGGTTTTGGATTTGTGGTTCATTTGGATAATCAGGATTTTTACCCATATAATATTGATTAGTATTAACTACATCTACTTCATAATATCCTTCATTATATAATATAATATCTCCAACTTGGGGAACTAAATCAGCTCCATATTGATAATTAGTTGGAGCAAAATCTAAATTAAATTCTTTCATTTTATCTAGTAGATCATCTCTTAAAAATTTAAAAGTTGCACCCCATGAAAAATCTGTACCTAAATCAGTTTCAGGGAAATCTTCATCAGCTCTTTCTACTAAACAATTTAATAAAACAGGACCCATATAAAATTTTTCCTCAGCAGCTTCACCATATATATTTACCTTAGTTTCTTCTAATTTAAATTTATAAAATGAACACTGTTGAGTTATGACGTCAGCCATTAACTCTCTATTCAGGTGTCTAAATAGACTTATATCTCTTGCTCCTCCAAATAGTGCCATATTATCCTATATAAACTGGAAAGGGTACATTAGCTAATTCATCTTGGATAAATTTACTTTCTGCAGCTCTCCTTTCTAATAATTTTTCTCTTGAGGTTTCGCCTAAATAAGCTCTTAACCTATCAATTAATCTTTCTTTTTCTCCGGTTGCTGCTGTTATTAAATCATTAGCATTTAAAGTAACATTATCTCCCGGTATTGGTACTACCTGATATTTACCTCTAATATATCCTAACATTTCTTTACATAAAGCTAAAGCATATTCAAATATCCAGCTTCTACCTACAGAATTAATTTTATCATAATCAGGGTTTTTATAAGGTACATCATAAATATTAGAAATAGTACTACTTCCTCCTACAACAAAAGAAGCAGATGATCTTTCAGAATTAAGAATATATTCAAAATATAAATTTGGGATTTTAGCAATATCATTTGCTTGTGGTATAGGGAATATTCTTAAATTATTATTATGTATTTCAAATGAATAATTAGCTCTTCTAATCATGTCATTAAATTCAATAGTTTGAATTACTTGTAAATCATAATTAATAGGCATTAATAAAAAATCTACTCCAGCTGGTGAATAACCATCCCAACCAAATGTATCCATTAAATTTAAAGTACCCATTCCTGTTCCTATATAAGGATCAAAATATCTTAATATAGAAGGAGGTGCTTCATAAAATACTCTCATAATTTCTATATCATGATCTTTATAATGAGGTATATTTTCGTGAGCCCAATCCTCTAAATTATAATCTTGTTGTGAAGCTGTTAGTGGAATTGCACCTTTATGCCATGTAACATTACCACCAGTACCTGCTTCAACTCCATATTGTTCAGACATTTGTATAATTCTTCCTAAATTAGGAACAACAACAGTATCTTCTATATCCATATGAGCTGCATCTGCACCTTCAAGTGTTAAATAATTATCTCTAATTTTATACCCGTATAATTCATTAGCATAAATTGTTACAGCTTCTTCTAAAGCTGCATAAAAATTAAATTTTTGTAATTCAATATCTACAATAGGATATCCTAATCTTCTAGCTGCAAATGTAGAAAATTTATCTGCATCTACTTGAAATTCAGGATTATTATCATAAAATCCAAAAGGAGTATCTCCTGGTTGGAATGAACTAGATCCGGGCCATATTGGTATATTTGCCATATTATTTTATTTATCCGTTAACTACTACATATTCAACATCAATTGCATTATCTAAAGCATAAACTGCAATGTTTTCTATATCTTGTCCAAAGCTTGCACTAAATTCACTTCCTGAAACATTAGGGCTTGAAAACATTACAGACGATGTTGGAAGACATTCCATACTCCAATGAGAAGCACCATTTCCATTATCAGATGAAGTAAAACTTACAGCTAAAGAAGATGTTAAATCTAAATTAGAAATTCTAACATATTTCATACTACTGGAAGGGAAAGTACCAGCACCAGGGTCTATACCATTTACATTAATTAGGTCTATAGACGTTGTTAGTGGCACTGTAACAAATCTTCTATCTACATTTGTAATGTTTTGGAGAGTAAAATTTGTTTCATTTAAAGTTTTTATACCTTTAACGATATGTTCTTCTTTAATTTTTATCTGAAAAACGGTTGGTTCTAGTATTGATGCCATAATTGTTTTTTGGTTATAAATATATAAAAAAAGGGGCTCAATTTGAAACCCCTTTTAAAATATTAATTTTATTATCGAGATCTACCACTAGTACCAGAAGATCCTTTAATTATGCCTCTATCTTCAGCTTCATTATAAATTTCTATTAATTCATCAACAATAGGATCTCTATGATTTTTTAATAAAGTAATTCCTGTCATGTTTTTTATTTTAAAAGATTGAGAATATAAAAATTTAAATCCAGAATCTCTTTTGGATTTTAAATCAACTTGATGATCATCACCACAAATTATCATTTTAGATCTTATTCCTATTCTAGTAGCTATCATTTCCATTTGTTCATGAGTAACATTTTGTGCTTCATCTACTATAATACATGAATCTAAAAATGTTCTACCTCTCATAAATGCTAAGGGAACTATTTCTATTTTTCCATCTTCAATTAACTTTTCAACTTTAGATTTATCATAGAGAGCATACATATTTTGATAAATAGGTTGTATCCAAGGATCCATTTTTTCTCTTAAATCCCCAGGAAGAAAACCTATTTCTTCTTTTGATACTGTAGGACGTGTAATAATTATTTTTTCATATTGTCTTCTTAAAAGACCATCTAATGCAACTTGACATGCCAATAATGTTTTCCCGGAACCTGCTTTACCTGCTAAAAGTGTTAAAGTATTATATAGTATTTTTTCCTTAGCTTCTTTTTGTTCTTCATTTAAAGGTATTTTAAATTTAATAGGATTTTTCACTATCCTTTTTTGTCTAAAGACTTCGTCGTTATGGTGGTTTGATGACATTGTTTAGTTTGATTTATTTTTACTAATTTATCAAGACCAGCATTTACATGCATTGTATCGTCTAGAATGGTCTCAAAATTATATCTAGAATCCAGAGGTAGAACTAAATCTACTTGTGACCCCCATCTTATCAAACTGAATCTTTCGTTTTGTGTGCATAGATCCTTTTGATGTTTGAAAGGGGCTATTACATTTACGTCTTCATCTGCTATTTGTATTAAATAGTATGTGTAATCTAAAGAAGGAACATACACTTGGTTAAACATACGTTCATTGTACTTTAAGTACTCCATATTATTAGGGTTGATTACTTTATTTAAAATATCCTTCTCTACCGCTAACATAGGTTTGTTCATTGATTCGATAGGTTCCATATGTTTGTATTCTAAAATACCCCCATAAGGAATTCTATTTATATGAACATCATAAAACGACATAAAAATTCCTATAACTAAAGAAGGTTTATTATATTCACTATTACCCATTACATCTTGAATAGTATAGTCAATACCTTTAATTTCTAAAACTTGCTCACCAGGTTGAACTATTTTTTGATATAAAATAGTCCCATCTGCTGGGCTATAAAAATGTTCGTGATCTATATAAGTTGGTCTAATTGGATCTCTGAAGAAAAATACATTACTAAGTTCACCAACAGGCATTTTTTGCAACTCAGCAACTTCACCATTTAACCAATCTTCTAATTTTTCAGCCATTATAATAGAGTTTTAAAATGATCTACTCTATTTAAATGCATTACCATACAAGATAACATAGCTCCTGATTTCATATATTCTGAAAGATTAAATATTACAGGTTCCATACCTTCATCAGAGCATATTTTTTCTAATGATTCTATTTTATGTTTTTCTCCTTCATAGAATTCATCTGATTTTTTAAGCTCAGCAATATTTGAAGCACATAATATCATATTTCCTAATCTAACAGAATTAGCCATACCATAAGTAGAGTCATCAACATTAATATCTACTATTTCAGTATATTTTTCTATTTGTTTTAATTCTTCTGTTTCATATAATTCAGTACAAACCATAGTTTTATCTGGGCTTAGAGGGAATATACTACAATCTAAATGGTACATATATTCATCTACCATTTTAACTTTAATAACTTTCATATTATAATTTTCTTCCATCCATTTATAAGATTTTATATCTGAACGGATACCAAATCCACCTATATAAACATTATCATGTAAGTATTTTATATCAGCTTCACCTTCCCATTTATAAGGTGAGATTGCTGTTTTATAACCCATTTGATTAAAAAATTTTTCTCCTACAAACTCTTCTCCCTGTCTAGGGGGTGAAGTATAATTTGAAAGTAAAATATGATTTTCTTTACAAATATGAGGCAAGTGTAATCCTAAATTTGCTACATAAATTAAATCCTGAAAATTACCTTCTGCAGGTAATAAATGTACTAATGATTGACCAGCCATAAAATTATACAAATCCATAAATTGTTTATAGGCTTTTGGTCTATTTATTGTTAATTCTTTTTCTGACATTTCTTCCATCCAAATATTATTTGGATTATCTGTTGAAAATGTGTGTGGGAAATTCATAACAAAACTTTGAACAGGTAACTGTGATGGTGTTTCTTTCATTTTAAAACTATATTAATTATTATTCATATTGACAGGTATACATATACTAAGTACTTACTAGTTATACACCTAACTAAAAAAAAAGCCCCGCTATTGCGGGGCTTCCTTAATGTATATTAAATACTATCTATTACAGAGTATTTAAACCTTCTACGAAGATCTTACCGTAGAATTCAGGTCTTACGACTTTCTTAGCATATCTAGTCAATAAACCTTTTCTTGGAGTAAAGGTTGATGGATCATATACTAGTGGAGTCATAATTAACGGAATATACGGAGCAAATACAGCACCAGCTTCTAAGAACTGACCTCCTCTAAATCCTAATAGGATTGTATTTTCAGTCATGTAAGGGTTCTTATAAACAGTGTATCTAGAATTGATAGTACCTGCTTTTTGTACACCAAATGCATAATTCATTTTAGCAGCATCACCATCTGAAGTACTAGCGAATCCTGGAATAGATTCGATTACAGTAGCAATAGTTGGAGAACATACTAAGAAATTAGCACCACCTCTAAGAGTTTTCTGGTGAATAATATTACTTAACTTTTGGATTTTAGTTCCTAAAGTTTGGAACCACTGTCCTTGTGAGTTATAGAAACCTAAATCGGCATCAATAACACCACTAGAACCTAAAGCTAAGTTATTTTGAGCTGACCAGTACTCAGTACCTGCATTAGCAGACTCAATTAACATATCTAAAATTTCTAAGTCAATTTCTAATGAAATGTACTCACTCATAATAGAAGTTAATTCTGCTTCAGCATCTAAGCTATGGTAAGCATTTAAATCTTGAGCAAACTCAGGTGTCCAAACAGCTTTAAGTTTTCTTGTTTTAGCAACAATAGCACTTGATTCCATTTGAATGTTAATTTCAGGAATTGAAATTGGAGTGTTGTCATTATTTAAGTTGTTATTACCATCTTCGAAATCACCTCTTTCGTTGTCTTTCGTTTGAAGTAAGTAAACAACTCTTATCTCACCACCACTTACAATAGATCCACTAACAAAGAATTCAATGTTTGAACCATTAACTTTTGTAAATTGTGGGTATTGAGTAGCAGAAGCTGGTAAAACAGCAGCAGCACCTGATAAATAGAAAGCTTTTACAGCTCTTTCATCATAGTCAGGGAATGAAGCAACTGGTATAGATAATTTCTTAATCTGGTTTGGATCATTAGCTGCATAAGATTGAGATACTGAAGAATCAGCTTGTAAGTCAGAATACCAATCAACAGATGAACTCACTACTGTAAATGCAGCAGATTGTGTGTTGTTAATTGAGTATCCAAATCTACCAGCACCATAAAGACCTCCTTCATTAGTATTACCAAAAGGATTATTACCACCTTTATCACCGTACATAGACGATCCAGCAGTAAATGGTTCTTTAGTAGTACCATATTGGAAATCTAAATAAAACACTAGTCCAGAAGGTAAGTTCATTGGTTGAACGCTAACAAATTCTTTTGCAGCAATCTGTCCAAATACCTTTCTAACTAATGGTAAAGCAACACCAGCCCATTGTGCACCAGTTCCAGGAGTAAAATTACCTGAACCTGCACCACCACCTGTGTTACTCTCCTCCATAACCAATTGCTTGGCTTGGTTTTCAAGAATAATTGACATATTATTTTTCTCAGTTTCGTTACCGATACCTTCCAATAATCCTGTCTTATTCCATTTGTTGGCTAATCTAGCCGCATCACTTTGTAGCGACTTATAAGGATTAGCACTTTCTAAAAGAGAATTTAATTGTGACATTTTCTTGTTCTTTTTTTAAGTTATTAATTTTAATTTTTACTAAATTAGATTATTCCAGCTAATTTTTTAAATCGTGACACCATCGCATCTGACTCAACAATAGGTTGTTTCTTACTTACCTTTGGATTTGCTGATAAATTAGAAGCACTTCCTTTTGCTCTTACACCTTCTGAAATAGATTTGTTAGTAGCTTTCGCTTTAACAGCACCATCTATGGTTTCAAACACAAGTTTTACTTCTTTAATTGTTTCAGCTTTATCAAAAGCACCTAATACTTTAACTTTTTGTGATTCAGTTAAATTTTTACCACGAAACACTTTGTTTGTGTAAAGTAACTTAGCATTTAATAAATTGATTTCATTTAATTCAGATCTTAATGTTGCAATAGTATCCATTGCTTCATCTAAATCTTTTTTCATTTCATCCATCTTTTCATCTTTTGCTTCGTCTACATCTTTTTTCATTTCTTCGTCCATGTCTTTTTTCTCAGCTTCCATTGCCATATCTACAGAAGTCATTTCATCGTCTTCTATATTTACGTCACCATCAGCTTCAACATCAACATCAACATCATCTTCGAATGATTCACCAGCTTCAATTTCACCAGCGTTAACCATATCTTCAATAACGTCTTCAATGAATTTTTTAAGGTCTTCTTCAGACATATCTTCGAGGTCAATATCCTCGTCTTCCATGTCTTCTTTTTCGTCCTTCATACCGTCTTTAAAGCCTTCTTCTTCAGCATCAGTTCTTTCATCTTCGTTGATTTCTTCTTCTGATACTTTCATTTTCTTAAGTTCTTTTTCGATATCGTCTTTAGCGTCTTCGAATCCGTCCTTATAGCCTTCTTGTTCGGCATCTGTACGTTTGTCTTCTTTGACCTCGTCTTTTTCTAACTCAGCTAAAACTTCGTCTAAGTCCATGTCTTCTTCCATTTTAGAATCTTTATCATCTTCCTCATATTTTGGCATACTTCCGTATTCTTCCAAATCTGATTCAGAAAGATCTTCTTCTTTCATACGCATTTTTTCAGTTTCTTTTTCGGCTTTATTATCACCTTTTAAACCTTTACGCATTACAGGATTTGACATTTCTTCTTCCATTTTAGCATCGTCATCTTTTGCTTCGTCCATCTCTTTTTTCATCTCTTCCTCCATTTTATCTTCTTTTTCCATTTCTTCTAGTTTACTAGCGAACATGGCTTGAACTTGTGGAGAAAAAGCTTCTTCAAGAGCGACTTTAGCATTTGCTATAGCTGATTCTTTGACAGCTTTAGCGTCAGCGATTGCTTCTTTTAAGAAGTCTCTGTTCATTGTACTCATTTTTCCTAAATTTTTTTGGGAAACTACGTTTATTCAAGAAACGTAATAGGGGGTTTATAATAAATTAAATGCCATATAGAAGATGGCATATTATCACTTATACGTATATGAGGAGATATAAAAATGCAAAAAGGCGCTCCAAAGATGGAAACGCCTTTTCTCAGGAATCAGGGGTTATATTATTCAACAGGACAAAAACCGTGTGAACACAGAATTTCTCCTAAAATTTCATTTACTAATTTATATCTGTCTTGAGCTTTATATTCTTTACTTTCTTTAACTAACTGCATAAATGAATCTGGGTTTGAAGGTGTTGAAACAAAATCCCAACATAATAATTCAAAATCATCTTGTACCTCCATTGTTTCACCTACTTGTTTTAATGAACCCATTCCTCTAGAAGAAACTCCTACAGTAATACCATTTTCTATAAGTGCTTTTAATATGTTTCCTGATGGGGTAGGTAAAATTTCAATTTGGCCCATTACATTATCTCCATCCCACCACATATCAGAAATATTATGGGAAACATTCTTTAAATTTATAACAGAAGATTCAGGATGATCTAATTCACCCATAGCCCTATTTTCTTTTACTAGGGGCATATACTTATCAATTTCTCTTTGCCATAATTCTTTTGAATAGTATCTCCCATTTCCATTCTTAACTTCAGCTGTTGCTAAAATACCTTCAACTAAAGGTAATCCTCTACCTGATTTAGATTCAGATAGTTGAGTACGTCTAGGTTTAAAGACATGGGTTTCTACTAATAAATTACTCATAAGTATTAATTATCTTCTCTGAATTTTTCTAATCCAGAATATGATTCAGGGTTTTCATTAGAATTTTCATTACTGTTATCATTACTTCCTAGGTTACTATTACCATTGCTTTCTTCACCCATTAATTTTTTATATCTTTTACCAGTCATTTTTTCATACATCTTTTCCATGCCCGCTTTCTTTTTTTCTAAAAGTTTTACTTCACGTTGCATTTCTTTCATTTTCTTTTTATCAACTAGTTCAGATAAACTATCATCTTCAGTAACCATAGAAATTCTATCTTTTTTTCCTTCAATAATTTCTTCTAATGCATTAATTTGAATTTCTAAAGTAGCTATTCTTCCATTTTTTTCAATTTCAGCTAATTTAGATTCCGTAGTTTCTTTTTTTACTCTAGGTTTTCTTTTAGGTTTTTCTCCTAAAGGACTATTTTCTAATAAGTCTGTTAATTTTATCATTTTATTTTCATTTAATTCTAAAAAACCGGTTCCAACTTCTCCTTCTGGAAAGTCTTTTGTTGTTGCCGTACCATATCCACCTCCGATACCCCCATCTTTAATTTGCTTTCCTTTACCAAGTCCAGGAACTTCTTCAGTGTAGCCAATATCTTTCATACCAAATTGAGCATCTTCAATATAATATAAAGGATTACTTGCTATATTTTTAATTACTAAATCAATTAATTCTTGTTTTGATTTATCTATGTTTGAGGGACAAGTTAATTCTGTAAAATAACCCTGACGGAATTGTTCACCAGATACGTTATTAAGCATTTTATCATCTTTATAATCATATCCTCTATTAGGTGCTTCTAAATCTGTTACTTCTTTAGCAACTTTTTTAGAAATAGCTTTAACATCTTCCTCAGCAATTAGATTCATATTTTTATCAAATAATTGAAACCAATCTGGGTCCTGAGGTTTTGTAGCTACATAGACTTCAGAAATAATATTTTTTCCTATCAAAGCAGATGATGCTTCTTTAAACCCAGCAGCGTTACGTATTAAACTAGGGTATTTTGATTTAACTTCTTTAAGGAAAATTTCTTTACTACCTTTTCCTTTTATAATTTGGTTATATTGTTCTTGTAATGTTTTTGCCATTTTATTCGCCTTTTAATAAGTCTTTAATATCTTTTATATAATCTAAGATTAAATCAGTGGGTTTAACAACACTATAAGAACCAGGATTTTCACTATAATAATCACTAGTTTCATTTTTAGCATTGCTTAACATTTTATAAATATCATTAAGTTCATTCTCAATTACATCAAACGCCTCAATTCTTTTACCTTGAAACCCTTTTACACCACTTTCGTCCTCAAATAATTGTTTTACTTCTAAACCTGAACCTTTAATCTTTTTTGGTACTAGTTTATAACCAAATTGTTTTACATAAACATTATCCTTAACTCCATCTTCACTTGCTTTAGGACCTGGGCCTAAATCAGCTCCAATTCCTTCTTTTACTGGTTTGTATCCTATTTCTTTATAAGCTTTATCATCTGCTTTTTGACCTTTTTTTCTAAAAGCATAAGGAGTAGCATATTGCATACCTGTACCTGGTGTAAAAGTAGCAGAACCAGGACCACCTCCAGTTGTGGACATTTCTTTAACCATTTTTTTTATTTTTTCAGTTAATTGTTGTTTTAACTGATTATAAAAAGCAGGATATTCTTTTCTTAAATGTGTTCTAAATTTATTAAACACATCTCTTTGTTGGTCATAAATACCTCTTAATATATCATCATCTCTAACTATTTCTCCTCTAACTAATTCGTTAGCTAAATCTCTTGTTTTTTTAAGTTGTATAGCTAATTCATTAAATGATGGAAGTCTAATTATATTATGTGATACACCACCACCCTCAGATTCATAACTTGTATCTGTTTTAAAATAAGTATCTAAATCATCAGAAAAGAAATCTTTATCATCCATAGGACCATATTTATCCTCTATAAATTTCTTTAACTTAGGATCTAAATCTTTTGGTTTTATATTTTTAGCCATTTGTCTTTTTTAATTCTTCTAATAGTGAATGGTATTGTAACAAATCAACTAAGTGATTACTTTTTATTATGGTTTTTTTATTTAATTCTTTAATTAAAGAAGAAACTTCATTTAACTTAATTTTTATAACTTTACTAGTTGTTTTTTTAAGTTGATTAGAAATTTCTTTTTTTATAAAATTAACTTCTGTGTTATAAAATTCTTTTAATTGAGGAGTATTATCTACTGACTCAATAAATTCTTTAAGAATATGTTTTTGTCTTAAATTTAATGAAGAATATTTATCATTAAATTTTTCTAATAAGACATAATAAGTAAGAGTTCTAATATCTTTATCTTGAGATTTAAATTCTTCAATTACATTATTTTTAACTCCTTCTCTACCAACTGTAGATGCTGTTAAAAATTCTAATATAGTTACTTTATTATCTACTATTTGGTTAGGGTCTATTAATTTAGTAGTATTATAAGCTTCTACTAAAGTATAAAGTGAAGCTTGTGCCTTATAATCATTTAATTTAGTCTTAAATAAATCTTCTACATTATAATGTTCTTTTAATGCTTTTATTAGATTATATTTTTCTTTTCTAATTTTTGATCTATTAAGTTTTTTTGATTGATCTAATACTGTATCTAATACTGAAATTGCCTTAGATTCTTTTAAAGAGCTAGACTTAAAAATAGTTTCATATAGTTTATATTCTTTACCTAGTTCTGTATTTACAAAATGGCTTTTTAGAATTTTTATCGCTGGGGAATCCTTGCCTGATAGAGTTTCTGAGGTGATTTTTCTTACCACCACTTCAAATAAAATGCCAGTATTCCTGAATTTTGAATGTTTTATATACATCAATACTTATTTTTTTATAAATATATTAAAATTAATGTTCCTTAATATTTGATTCGTCAAGTAGCGAGCTTTTCGCATTATCTTGCTCAAATACTAACTTTTTCCCAGTAGGAATTGATTTTAACATAGATTGATGTTTCGCAAAATGAGAATTATTTTCCATTGCTAAAGGAGATTTATCAGTATCATTATAATCTCTTTTCATCCCTTTAACTCCTAATCTATCTTTTCCAAAATTATCATCTTGAGTATTTCTTTTAGATGCTTTTTCTTTTGGTCTTCCTAATACCGTCTTATCATCAGAAGCATATTTTTCAGGATCTGGAACATTAGTTGGGTCAGAATACATTCTACCTTTACCATATAATGAAGCTAAATCATGAGGTGTACCATATGATTTTCCGGTTTCAACTGGATCATTTCCTTCAGCTTCAATTTGAGTTATTCTAAATTTACGTTTAGCATCTTCTCTAATTAAATCTCTATAATCATCATATTGATCCTCACTTAAGTGGAATAAATGATCATAAACATAATCTGAAGGGAATAAATTAGTTTCAACCATTTGGGCAGCTAAATCCATTTTTTCTTTCATTAATGCTACTCTTTCTTGGTCATATATAATAGAAGGTGTAGTTAACGATAACTCAAAATTAGCTAATTGTTCATCTCTATATCCTTGGGTATATAAATGAACTAATGCTATTTTATATAATTCTGAAACTACAATTCTTTGAATTCTTTCTATTGTACGAGCAAATCTAATATCTTGAGCAGCTAATGTAGCTTTACCATCTGTATTTTCATCATACCCCATAAAAGCTTTAGGTACTTTTAAAGCTGCAAATAATTTATCTCTTAAATACTCAACGTCAGCAATTCCATCCCATTGTAAACCATTTGCACTTTCAATTTTAGTACTTGCATCATTTCCTCTTAACGGAATGTAATAGTCTTCTAATAGATTTTGCATGTTATACCTTAAGTTATACTCACCTGTTTTTTCATCTACGTGAGGAGTACGCTTAAGTTTACTTAATGTTTTTTCCATAAATGCATCTACCTCATTTGGAGGAATAGACCCAACATTCATGTAAAATATTCTTTTTTCAGGAGCACGAACTATTCTATGAATTAACATAGCATCCTCCATTAAAATATATTGTTTAAATAATTTACGAGCAGGTTCAATGTATGATCTACCATATGGTAAGAAATTCATATCTGTTAACAAACGGAAATGAGCCATTTCATAATTATCAAATATAATAGAATTTGGATTATTTTCTTGTGTTGGGACATTATAATACCCATAATCAGAAGCTGCAATGCCTGCAGGGTCAAATCTAAATCTAATATCTAAAGGAGAATCTTCATCTTGATCTAAACCTTCTAATCTTTCAATATGAAAAGCTGTGTAGGGAATAACATTATATACTCCAAATTTTTCTGCTATTTCTAATTTTAAGAAAAAATCTCCATATTTTGCTAAGTTTCTAACCCATGGCCATAAATTAAATTCAATATTTAATACATCATAAAATAAATTATATAGAATTTTTTGAATATCTTCATCTGCAGATTTAATAGCTAAAACTTCACCTTGATCATTTTTTAAAGTTGATTCATCAGCTATAATATCTAAAGCAGATGCTACAATAGCATCAGTATCCATTGAATCATATTCAGAATAAAGTTGAGGTCTTAAATATTGATAATTATACCCAGATTGTTGACCCCATAATGATGTAGAAGTATTAGAATAAATTCTATTAAATCTATCAACTAAAGAATTTGTTTCAATATCTCCAGTTCTTTGTATTTTATTGACATCAAAAACTTTAAGTTGATTACCCCCTACATTACGAATAATTACATCTGTAGAAAATAATCTTCTTAGTCTTGAAAATAAACCAGTATTTGCCATGTTTTATTTTTATTTGTTTATAAATATATTATAATAGCCATTTTATGCTCTCATTTTTACCTCCTATATCCATATCATATGGATTTTTGATACCTTGTGGAGAATATACGCCGCTATAATTTGCTTTATTTGATTTTATACCACCCAAAGCCGCTCTAGCTGAGTCTAAACTTTGCTGTTGAAACTTAAGGGATGTATCTCGTAAAAACATACCAATCCCAAATGACATAACCAAATCATCGTTGTATCCTGTTTGGGCTTCTGGTCTACCATTTTTCCAAACAAACACTTTCATTTCTTCTAATAACCTTTTTGAACGAATTGTTACTGATCTATCACCAACAAATTCTCTAAATTTATTAATACAAAGAGGTCTTGTTCTCATTGACATAGTAAATCCAGGTACCATTTCAGAATTACCTTCATATACCCTTAAATATGATTCTGCTGTTAATTGGTCTGATTTAGGGGATTGATATAAATTTCTATAATTTCTTTCTAGAATAGCATCTAAAGTTGCCCATCCTATATTAGCATTTTCAACTACTAACATTGCATTATTATATTCAGTAGCTAATCCTGTTAGAAAATATCCAAATTCTTTAGGTGGTAATTGACCTTTATATTCTGCTACTTGTGTGTTAGTTTGAATATCAAACACATGACATGCAGAAAAATCTTTTCCATCACCTCTAGCTACGTCAGCTACAACCATATATTCTCTAGAATAATCTGCTGCTTCCCAAATCCATAAATTTTGATCTACTCCTCTTCTTTCCATAGGATTTTGAATAGTTGATTCTTTTATAAATTCAATCCATTCGGAATAAAATACTATATCACCAGAAGTACTAAAATCACAATCACATTCTTGTGCCGCTAGTCTAGGATCACCTAATAAATCATCTTGCCTTTTTCTCCATTCTTCATCTCTTTCAGGATGTACATACCAAGGTAACTTAATTGGTAAAAAATCATTTTCTTGTGCTTCAGCAGTAACCCAGGTTTTATGAAACCAATTTCCTGTACCATAAGGAGTACTTAATACTATAGCACCACCCCCTGTAGCTAGTGTTTGTTGTGCTGATGCCCATATTTCACCTATATTTTCAATAAAAGCTGCCTCATCTACTAACAAAAGAGATACTGCTTCTGATCTACCAGCATCACTACTTGCTGATGTTGCTTTAATTAATGATCCATTATTTAATCTTAAAGATAATTTATTATTTTCTTCAGCTGGGATTTTAAGCCATGAGGGTAAATTATCATACATAAATTTTACCTTAGTAACCATATTACGAGCTGTTTCTTGTTTTGTTGCTATACAAAGCACATTTTTATCTTTATGAAATAACATTAACCATAAAGAGTATCCTGCTGATAAGGTAGATAAACCTAATTGTCTAGATTTTAAAATAATAGAATAAGGATTATCTCTCCAAAGTTTTAAAGTTTTATCTTGAAAAGGATATAAACCAAATTGAATTCTACCTCTTTGGGGGTGTTGAATAAAACAGTATTTTTTCATAAAATGAGCCGGATCTTGGGCACATTTTAAATACTCTTGCCTTATTATTTTTTTTAAATCTTGATCAGCCATTATTATGGTAGTGAATAATCTATTACATGAATTGTAATTAGAGTACCTACTACTCCTCCTACAACCCCAACCCATGGTTTTTTATACCATTTATCTACTTGATTTAATCTATCATCATATAATTTAATCTGGTCTCTTAATAAATCAATTTCTTGATTTTTATAATTAAGAATTAAACTATCTTGATGTGTTAATAGTTTGTAGTTGTGAATTTGAAATTCTAAATCACTTATTAAAGCTGCTTTTATAGAATCTTGTTGTTCAAGAGTATCAATAGCTAAAAAAAACTCTTCTAATTCACTTTGAGGAATTTCTACTATTTCTTGACTGTAGCAATTAAATGTTATAAATGATAATATTATTAATATTAAATTTTTCATTTTTTTCTATATTTAGTTTTAAAATCAGAGATAGTTGATTTAGCATTTTTTGTATTTTTTACCTTTGATTTTGTTTCTTTTATTTTTGTAGAAGTTTTTTTAATATTATCTTTAGTTATTTTTTTTTCTTTTTCTACTTTAGCAGTTTGACCAGTAATAAAATCTAACTTATCATTATTTGCTTTAACACGATTATTAAATTCTTTTTTACTTTGACTTTGTTTAGAAGATGCAAATATGGCTAATATACCGGCTATTGCACCTCCAATTCCTAATATAATTTTCCAAAATTTTTTCATAACATATATTTTTTTATAATAAACCTTCTAATTCTTTTTTTATCTTTGTTAATTCCCTTAGACGGTTTGTTAATTTTTCTTTTTCTTCTCCTTCAGAATTTTTCCATTTTTTAACTACTTGTTTCATTTCTTTAGTAGTTTGTTGCAATCTAGAAGCTAATTTAGATATAGAATCCCCTTTTTTAGCAGCAGACATAGCTTTTTTATCCATTTCATCATCATCAATTTCACCAATAAGATCGGCAGCTAATTCCTTAGCTTTTTCTAGTTCAGCATTATATGCTCTAGCCGTTGCAAGTTGTTCAGCGTCTACTTCAGATAATATTTCTATTATTTCTTCCCTTATGGATGCCTTAAGTTCTGATTTTTTCATAATATAATTTTATTTATAAATATCACGAAGAAATCGCTTCTTTAATTAATTTTATACGATTTTCTGTTGAACCTTCAATTTCAACTAAATTTTTAATTTTATGTTTATATTTTAAAATTAATAGTTGAATTGTTTCATCAATTCTTTTTCTATAATTTACATCAGTTTCTCTAATACCATTATCTTCAATTTCAACACCCTCTGGAGAAACATAAAATATATAATCATATTCTTCAATCATATTAGATGCAAAAGAACAAAAATCATCTTTTTCCCAATAATACATTGAATTAGAACAACTAGCAAATGCCATAACATCAATAATAGTTCTATCAGTAATAATTTTATCTTGCATTAATTCACTAGCTCTTTCAGCTAAAAATATAGATTGACCTTTAACTGTAGAATCAGTATTTAATGGAATACCCATTGCCATTAATTCTTTAGAACGCTCTGTTCTAGTAATATAATCCTTAAATTCAGGAATATCTTTTAAAGCATTAACAAGTGTTGTTTTACCTACACTCATTGTACCACATAAACCTATTTTCATATTGTCATTAATTTTTCATGTCCAACTATTATTGTACTATCTATATTTACTTTATATCCTAACTGTCTTGCTTTATTAGCAAATCCAAAATCTTCCCACTGATTTTCATTTAAAAAATCAAAAGGATTATACATACCATCAAATACTTCTTTTTTTACTAACATAAAACCCATCCCATTAGCCATAACTTCATTTACACCTTCTAATTTATCTGCTATTGTAAGAGTTTCACCATTTAATTTACAACAAGCAAATAAATCATTTGATTTTTTATAAATTCCACTTATAATATCTAAATCATGATTTAATAATTTTTGAAACTGATCAAATGTAAAAACTTGATCATCATCAATCCACATATAATGAGTTGGTCTATGCATTCTGCCTCTATCTAATAAAGCTTGTCTGCTCATGCTTATATTAGGCACATAACCATTAACCATAGCCCAATCTATGTTATTAATTTGTAAGTTTTTTATTAAATTAGTCCAACATGTTAAAAATGTTCCACTAAATTTTTTTCCTGGAATGCAAAATACTATTTTCATATTAAAATGGTAAGTTTTGTGGATCTAATTGTGATGATCCCATTTGTACTCTATAACTATCACTATCAAAATGTTGAGTTGATACCTCAAATATACAACTTCCTTCTTCAAGAGCCAACATTTGGTGAGGTTGTCCTGGCATTAAGTGAATACAATCACCCTCGGTAACTTCTATTGTATGTTGTTCAGCTGTTTCTGTGTCAATATACTTATACAAAAATTTACCTTTAGAAATATACCATGCTTCATCTTTTAATAAATGGTAATGCATTGAAAAAGATTTATCTTTTTTAAATACTAATAATTTACCACAATAAAGTTCATTATTAATGATCCATAATTCATGACCCCATGCCTTTTTATGGATTTCTCCTTTATAAGGCATTGCTTGTAATGTATGTTCTCTCATTAGAATCTATTTGTTTTCCCTCCTGCTTGTTTATACCAAGGCAATCCTTCTCTTTCTCTCATAATTTCATCAAACTCAGCTTGTGTATATTCAATCCCACCTAAATAATAACTTTTTTTCCAAGGTGAATCTTTTTTTATTGGAACTATTGCTGGTGCATCCCATCTGTGATGTTTAAAATGGTCTTCACCTTCTAATTTAATTAGGTAATGTCTTGCACCTTGATATTTAATTACTTTTTCTTCATATAGCTTATTTTTATCGCTCATAACTTAGTTTTTATTTATTATTTGTTCTGCTACTAATGTTCCTTGTGCCCCAGATACTGTAATACCTCGTGCACTTAATGCATCACCAACAAAGTGTACATTAGGATATGTTGTCAAACTTAAATCATCATAATTTACTAATGGCTCAGGTGACAAATATTTTACTTCTGGGATGTAAATTCCCCAATCATCTTCAAGTGTTGGAAACACTTTTTTCATATCTTCAATAAAGTTTTCTATATAATCATAATAACCTTTAAATGCGTCTTTAACTCTATCTAATGATTCAATAGGCATAGCATCAACTACATTACCTTCACTTGTTGTACCTTGTTTACGTGATGGAGAATAATATAGACCTGTATGAGTTTTACGAGCAAATCTACCATAACCTTTAGAACTATCAAACCAAGTTTGATTTACTTTTTTAACTAATTCTCTTGACCAATCAAATGGTTTATCAATACCTCTAATTTCCATTAAAATACCAAAATTAGTCATATCATTTTTATATTTCATATCTTTCTTAGCATGTCCATTGTAACTAACATCTCCATATGTTTGTTCAACAGCAACATAAGCAGCATTATTATTAGTACAAAATGATCTTAGTGATACACCTTCATCTTCAAATTTTCTATATAATTTAAAATCATAAGATACATCAATAAGATTTTGGAAATGATATTGTGGTGCTTCAAATCTAACACCAACTTGTACTGGTTTTGCTTCGGTAGGTAAATTATATTTTTCAGCTAATTGTTTTCCAAAATCAATACCTGATTTACCTACACCAAAAATAAGAGTATCATAAAAAATACTATCATCATCCATATTATTAAACTCTGGTTTTACAGATTTAAATATTACCTCATTATGTTTAAAATCAATATCACTAACTTTAGATTCCCAATGAAAATTAACCCCACCATCTACTAAATATTGATACCAATTTTTACCTATTTCATGTAAATAATCTGTACCAACGTGCCATACTGGAAATAATCGTAAACCAAAATATGGTTTAATAAAGTCAGGTTCTGCTACTGGATTAGAACATTGTACTTCTTCTGGTTTAGGGTGGAATCTTTTAAAATTATTAATTACTTGATCCATTAATTCCATCGCTTTTTCTTCACCTGTATATTTTGAAAGGTGACCTCCAATTGAAGTGTGATAAGTTAATTTACCATCAGACCAACCACCTGCTCCTAACATTCCTGTCATTACTTCTTCAGGTAATCTATCATATGGGTTTTTACCCATATCAATAATAGTAATTTTACCTTCATAGTTGTTGTCTACTAATTTAGTAGCGGCATTAATTCCTGCTACTCCTGCTCCTACAATTACTACGTTTTTACTCATTTAGATTTAAATTTATTTTGTTTATAATATACGAAAAAAAAGTGTGACCTCCAAATGGAGGCCACAGCTCTCAAAATTATTTATATAGTCGCTCGGCTATGAATCGAGCTGGAAGTTTTTTATTTATTCATAATAATCATCATCTTCTTCATCATAATAATCATCATAATCTTCTTCATCATCTTCATATTCAGATTCATAATTAAACATATCTTCATCTGATTTAGTATATTCACCATTTTTTCCTTCAATGTAATCTAAAATTTGTTCTAATGCCATTTTGATACCTCTTTCATACAATTGTTCTTCATCACCACTTCCTTTCATAATTTTATTGAAAATACTTGTTAATGTGCTTTGAATATCAAAGGGAATAGCATTAGAATTAATTAAAAATGAATGAGCAGGACCTGCTGTTTCAGCACCATATCCTCTATAAAAGAAATCTCCATCGTTATAAAAACGATAAACAATTCTATTTATTGCTCTTAACATTTCACCTTCAATAGTATCAGAATTACCTGATCCTGGAACTAATTTATCAAATAATGCCTCATTTCTTTTTTCTAACTTACCACCTACAAATTCATTCATTAAACTTGGACTTGCAGGTTTAGATCTTGGTTTACCATCTGGGGTATAACCACAAGAACCTTCAGTTAAAAATTGTCTAAATGTATTTAATTCTTTCATTTTATTTTATTTACAACACTTCATTTCGCACCATCCTAAACATATTTTATTAAAAGTTATAGCACAGATAGCTTTACATATTGATTTTTTCATTTTTATATATTTTTAAAGTTAAGACACCAGTGCCTTTAATTACTCTATGCCATTGATGTCTGGGTATAAATATACGTTCCTGAAGTGAAGTTGGTAAAGAATTATCAAGTTGTAAACTCCAATCTGTTTCTCCTATTATTTCTACAGTTCTATCTTCATCATCACGATGCCATAGTAATTCTATAGGATCAACATTTTCACTAAATTGCCTTAGAATATATTCATCTGTAACCTCTAAATCGATGTAAGGTTTACCAGAATCCTGAGAAGCTTGATTTGAGTCCGAGTAATTTTGCATAACGTGGTAATCTACAGCTCCAATATGATGCTTTTGTTTTGTCATTCCTAGTTGAACATTTATGTCTTTTAGCAAATGCTTGACGAGCTTTTCTATCATTAATTTTAGCTCTTAATCCTCCAGATCCGAATCTAACAGTTTTAATATTTCCTGTTTTAGGATCTTTAACATATACTTTATAAGCTTTTCCACCTGAAGATGAACGCATTGGTTTGTTTAATTTAGGGCCTTTTTTCTTTTTCTTATTTTCACTTACTGGTGGTCTACCTTCTTTATATTTTCTAACTAATGCTTTATAGTTAGACAAATCATATTCATCCCATGGTTCTATTTCACTTCTAACTCTATCTCCTTTTTGACCTTTAACGGGTTTAGAATTAAGATAATGTGTTTCATTTTGAGTTATTGAAAAGAATTTATCTACTTCTTCTTGACTAGGCATTTTATTTTCTTTAATAACTTCATTTATTATATGTTTCATGTAAGGCTCTCTAGTACCATCTTCATATTCAATTTCATGATCTTCAACATTCTTAGAATCATTATGATGAATTGCTTTTACTTTTTTTCCAGCTATAGTAAGATCAGCTGGGATTCTTTTACCATTTACTTCATATGCCTCATCTATTTCAATAGGAAAATCTAATGGTACTCTTTCATCATTTAAAATACCAAAATGGCCTAAATGAGTTTCTTTTAATAAAGCTAAATCATCTTCATGAGTAAATTCTAAAATTCCTCTACTATATAAAGATCTTGCCTCTGCAAATAAATCAAAATAAGCACGTGAACCTGCACGATATAAATGCTCAGTTAACGGTTTATTATTGTCTATATGATATTTTAACCCCTCAGACAATATAGTCTTAGGAGCGACACTTTCATTAAGTACTAACGCAGTACTTTTAGTTTCACATGTATTACATCCACAATCGCACATATTATCTTATTATCATATTAGGGTAAGGATTATTCCATTGATAACCACTAATTGGGTTTTTAACTATAGTACCAAATAAACCTGCATCAATAGAATCCTCTAAATTATCAATATCTACTAATACATAGTCACCTGTTTTAGAATTCATAAATAAAAAGGCACCTACATTTGTTTTTTGTGCATAGGCCTCAGAATTTAATTTAGTCAATTTAATTTTCATTTCAGCTAAATCTTTAAAATCTGCTGGTCCATTAAAATATTTTTTAGCTAGCCCTTTATTAAAGTATACACTATCTAAAGCTTTTTGTATTCCTTGAATTACATCTTCAGATTTAACTCCATTAGCAGTAGCTTTATCATAAAGATTTTTTAATGAAATGTTTATTACTTTGCTTTTAGGATCATTTAAAAATTCTTCTAAATCTTCTCCTTCTAAATATTTTTCTCCTAAAAATGATAAGTAATCAAAATCACTTCCTCTTCCAGCTTGTTGACCTAATCTACCACCTGTTCCTTTTACTTCTAAATTTTTTCCTTGAAAATTCAAATCACCACCACCACCTCTATTATCAATATCACTAAAAGCTAATGCTAAAAATAATTCTCCTTTACCAATAGAAGAACCTCTAGCATCAGCCCCAGGTTCTATATCTATTAAATCTTTTATTAATTTATTTGATAACCCTGTTACTTTAGAGAAATTTCCTCTATCAGGTAAACTTTCAAATGATTTAGGTTTATAATTAATAAATTCCTCAGTTTCAGAATCTGATATTTTATCAATTATATATTCAACAGCTTTGTCTCCTACTTTAAAAGAATCTCCAGTAAATCCTTTAGCATTAAGTTTACTTGATACATCCCCTTTAAATCCTCTATTATTAATAGATTTAATATAAGCAGTTAGCTCATCATCACTTAAATTACTAGCACGAATAGTATCAATTAATTTATCAATTAGATTTTCTTCTTCTTCTTGTTCTTTAATTACTTTTTCTGCTATTTCAAATAATAAAGCTTTTTCTTCAGGAATATTTACATCTAAATATCCTTTAGGAAATTTATAAGAAATTTTATTTAAATATTTAGTTATATTATCCATTAAATGTCTATATTTACATCATCATCAACATTAACATCAATTTCTTCTTCTGATCCTCCACCACTAGCTTCAGATCCTCCACTTGCATCACTAGCATCTGCTGATGATTTAGGACCATATCTTAAAATACGAGCAATAGCTTCACAAGCTCTTTCTTCTTCAGGTAAATTTAATAAATAATATTTTTTACCTTCAATTTGAGCTATCCAGCTAGTCCTGGAATAAATCAAGTAAAAATCTTGATCATTTTTTAAATTAATTCTAAATGTTGTTGGTTTTGGTGCTACCCAATCAATAGAAGACATAAATGAATCAAATTCATATGTCAATAAGTCAATTATAACAGCTTTTAATTCTGGAAATTTTGTTAATTCATCATATTCCACAGCAGCTGCTTCTGCTTGTTTTTTGCTCCCAACAACAGCTGGGACAAGTAATCTTATCTTTTCCCTTAGTTCTGCCGCTGTCATGATTACTTAGCTCTTTTTTTCTGTTTTGCAGTTGGGCCTTTACCCCCACCTTTTGCTTTATATGAAGCAACAGCACCAGCTATAGCTTTAGCTGCTTTTGCGCTTTTACCTTGTTTTTTTAATTTTGAAACAAATGAATCATAATCTTCTTCAATTGGGTCATCTAATAATGCATCTGACTGATCCATTTTATCAGTATCTGATTTCATTTGAGACATATATTTTTCTTCTAATCCCAATCCTATTTCAGCATCTTTATCTGGTCTATCAACTGTTACATTAGCAATGCTATCAGAATCAATTTCATCACCTCCTGATCCTACAAACCTTTCTGGATCACCTGGCATTTGTTCTGAAACTGACATTTCTTGTTTAAATTTAGCAAATAACTCTCTTGCTTTATCCCCAGATATTTTAGCTTCTTTTGCTGCTTTTTCTAATGCATCTAAAGCCATATCTATTTTTCCTCCTTTTCTTAATAAATCCTCACCTACTTCATCTTTAGCTTTCATTTTTTTATCAAAAAATCCTTTTGGTAAACCTTCTTTTAAAGCTTTTAAAATTTTATCAGCTTGTTGATCATGTGCTTTAACTGATCCTTTTAATTGTTTAGCAATCTTTTTTAATACTTTTTCTTCACGTTTACTAATTTCGGCTTCATTCATATTTTCATTTACAGCTGCTGAATCAAAATATTTTGCTGGTTTAATTTTTACTACGCTTTGTACACCTGTATCAAACCATTTTCTAATTGCATTATCAACATCTTGTCCACCTAAGAAATTCTTCAATAAATTTTCTAATCCTTTAGAACCTTCTTCTAAAAATCTTTCAAAATAATCATCAGATCCAAATTCAAATTTATCATCTGGTGTAAATAATTTTTCAGGCTTATTTTGCATATTGGACATAGCAAATGGCATTCCACTACCTTCGTGTCCACCTATATGTCTTTCGTTTAAAGAAATTATATCTGCTCTTGGTGTTTCATTATACCTAAAGAAAATGATATATCTTTTTTTATTACCCATAGAATCTTGTACTAATACTACTTTACTAGCAAATGCTTTTCCGTTAAAGGCACGGCGCCATTTATCATAATTCATATTTTCTTTTATTGGTTGTTGACTTTCTTCAAATGCACCTGAAGCTGCTCTATTATGAACTGCTTCATCACCCATTTCATTTGGGGTGTATAATGATGCTTTAAATCCAGTATCACTATCTACGCCTAATTGATTAATATCCTCATCTACTACGTCTGTAGCAACATCTACAACAGCATCTATTCTTGGCTCATTAAGTTCAAATTCTAAGTATTGTTTTGCCCCAACTAATGCTTCCTTAGCTTTGAATATTTTACTTTGCCACCATGATGGAAAATCAACTTCTCCTGCTCCATCAAATTGGTCTACCATTTTATATAAATCCATTGATGCTTTACCAATTCTATATAAATCACCTTTTATCATATGAGGTTCATTATCAATATGGCCTAAATCTAAGTCTTCACTTACATCTTCTTTATCATCTATGATATCATCTAAAAAGTTAAGAACTCTTCCAAATTTTTGATTTTTAGAAAAATCTTTTTGTTCTTTATCTTGTACTGCAGTATAAACTCCTTTTAATAGTTTAGCTAAATCTTTTACATCTGTAACTTCAGAAGCCATCTTTAAAAGTACTGAAGATGGAAGTGTTACTTCACTTACTTCTTCATTTTCTTTTACTTTTAAATCTTTTTTAATAGTAACTTTATGCATTTTACCACTACCTTCAGGAAATTCAAATTCTTTTTTTCCTGCGTCTCTAGCTTTATCTGCAGCTACAATAAAAGCGTTTGCTTCTTTTACTGGTTTTTTTAAAGCGTCTTTAATTAACTCAGTTAATTTAGGATCTTTTTTACCTTTAGCTATGTTAGTAGCACGACCGTACATTACAGCTTCGGCGTCTTTACCATACTTTTTAACAAGATCCCTCTTGTTTTTTTTCATATTCATAATAACGTCTTCTCTCTTTTTGAGTTCAGCTTTTGTAAGTTTACGTTCGTTTATTGCCATTTTATTTTGCTTTATCTTCTGCTACAGAAGCTTTTCTGTATTCAGTTACAAGTTTTTTAATTTCACCTAGTGCTTTTCTTGCACGACCATGAGCTGCTTTTGATTTTGCAGCATGCTCTACTTTAAATGTTTCAAACAAAACATCTAATCTTTCGAATAGTTCTTGTGTATTCATCTTATAAATTTTATTAAAAAATAACTTATTTAATTAAGCCTGCTAGTTTTTTAAATCTTTTAACCTCTTCAGTTAATTCTTCTTTAACGTCTTTTTTATCTTCTTCATCTATGTCCTTAGGTCCTCTCATAGCTTCTTTAACGTCTTCGTCTTTTTCATCTATGTCAACTGGTCCTCTCATAGCTTCATCTACATCTTCCTCCATCATTTCGCTTCCCTTAACAACATGAGTTCTAGTGTAATAAGTAATTGTATTTCCGATTTGATC
>VTLG01000819.1_pt1 | contig 29926 bp, 37 predicted proteins | sample 4694571 | NCBI WGS metagenome assembly VTLG01 (sample SAMN12604809, study PRJNA352737) | marine metagenome | biome: ENVO:00000447; feature: ENVO:00000209|ENVO:00000569|ENVO:01000036; material: ENVO:00002151; isolation source: viral sequences binned using virsorter ...
GCGGTGCATCGCATCAAAGGTTACGGGGGTGCCAGTCGCAAAGGTCACACCATCTTCTTCGATGGTCGTCTCTTCCAGGGCCGCTGCCTCTCTCGCTGGCTCCTGGAGCCGTGAACGTGCCTCAGCTACCGCCTGCGTGCGTGCATCCCCCCTGGCCGTCCTCGCCCGACTGAATAGCGCATCCTCACCGAACCGCTCAACATATTGCTCACTCTCCGCCTCTGTGAGTAAGCGCGGCTGCTGCGGTGCTGCCTCTGGTGCTGCCTCTGGTGCCGGGGCAGACTCTCTCAGCGTGTCGCGTATGGAGAGCTTCGCTTCGGCTCGTTCTCTCCGCTGGGCAACCTGTGTCTCAGGCTGGGCATCGGCGTCCACCTCCAGCATCGCTGTATTCACAAGGGCGTCACTGATAGATGGATGCGCTCTCGCTTGCGTGACCTCCTCAGGACTAAGCGCATCGACGCCTTCGGGTCTGGCGTCAAACCCAAGACGCTCCAGTTGCTCCCGCTGCATGTCTGCCGGGATGCCACCAGACGCAATCGCTCGACGGATAAAGCGTATGGATTCATTGGCCCCCCTGCGTAGTTCCACCTGATGAGCGGCGAGCCCCTCTACGTCCTCCTCCAGAAAAGGTGCCCCCGCTCGTGCCATCTCAATAATATCGGTGGGCACCATCAAAGACACCGCCGTCGTAAGCTCCTCTCCTGTAAGCTCCGGTTGTGATGCCGGTGCCTCGTCATCCCGGGGGGAATGCCTACGCACCGTATCAACAATGCGGCTGACCTGACGACCAAGCCTGAGTTCATTCCGCGCCAATCGTTTGTCATCAATCTCGGAGCCCACGGCCCCGGACACTCCCATGACGCCCCCGATAAGACCACCGACAGCGGCGGCTTCAATCGACTGGTCAATCAGTGGTCCCCACTCAACCTCGGTCTCAGTGCCCCACGAAGCCGCCACGTCCTCAATAACTTCTTGGACGGCTTCCGTGGCTCCCTCTCCAATCCCATTCCCCAACACATTCTTCGCCACCGACCACGTCTGCCCCGGCAAACCCTTGGTCGCTGCCGCCAGGACCGACGCATCAGCAATCTGCGACGTAACCTTCGTCCCGAAACGCCTCACAAGGGCATTGGACCAATTTCCGGGCATGAACGAATCAAGCAGCCCGACCCCTGTCCCGCCAAAGCCTACTGCTAGCGGGGCCACCGCATGAGGGTCTTTCTCCTTGAGAGAGCTTTGTGTCATCCCAACGCCAAAAACAGTACCAGGGACCATCGCCCCGGCCCACCCTCTGATTCCCACAGACGCTGCGGTGGTGCCACCGCCAATCATGGCGAACATGATAGGAATTTGTTCAGCGCCTGCGCCAACAGCCCAATCGAAGAAATCCTTCGCCCCCCCTTTATTCCAGGGGCGAATGTCGTTGACCGTCATTGGAATCGCACCGGCTGTTTCTCTCCGATGCTCGTATACCTCGCGCACCCACCTCCCGCTGTCCTGCACGATTTTCCCAAGGCGAAGCACCCAGTCCGGCCTGATACCCTCAAACTCGGGAGGCGTATCACCATTGGCAAGCGCACGAGATACCTCTTCCAGGCGCTCCCCACCAATCACCTCACCAGACCACTCTAGACTCCCCCCAATGGAAGCCCCAACCACGTCAAGGCCCTCTCGAACGTTCTTCCAAAACTGTGGGCCTGTCTCGTCCAAGACCTTGTCAGAGATGGGCATCCACTCTCTGGCACTCTGCACTGCCTGCTCTAGTTGCGGCCTGCGTTGTTCAGGCGCGAGCTTCCAGGCTGAACTACGGGGCCGACGCGTATCGGGAGCTACTCCCTCCTCAAATGCCGCCAAATCATCTTTTGCCGCCTGGAGCCTCTCGTCATGCTTGCGACGTTGGGACGCGTCCATGTCTAGACGCTGTCGCCAGCCCATCAGGTAATTGGCTTGCTTTCTTTTCTGGGTGGCTAGCTCATCTCCCGTTGGTGAGTATCCCAGGACATTCGGGTCAACGAACCCCTGCACCACGGCAAACTCATCCAGGTCCATCAGCCCAGATTTGGCTGCACTATTCGCTTGCCACAACAGGAGTGTTTGCTCCCGTTCTTCCTCTGGAAGACTGAACACCGCATCCTGTAGCTGTGGGCTGAGACCATTGATAAACTGACTTAATTCCGCATCTACCGCCTTGCTCCCACGCATCCCAGGAGGCAACGAGACCTCACCACTCGGAATGCCAGGATCTGGCCTCCCCATGCCGCGTTCAATCTGCTGTGCTGGTGTCAGACCCGGTCGTCTGCGGAGCGGACGCGCCCCTTGGGGCTCAGACCATGCAGCAATCTGTGCTTCGGTATAACCACCAGGAGGCACATAGCTGTCAAGTTCTGGACGCAATCCACCGCCATAGGCAAGAGGCAATGGGCGATCCACCCAGCTTGTGGGTAACGGCTCTCTGGGTTGTAGGTGCGGGGGCAGCGATGACTCACCACTTGGAATCCCAGGGTCGGGTCTCCCCATGCCGCGTTCAATCTGCTGTGCTGGCGTGAGACCGGGCATCCTGCGGGGTGGACGCGCCCCCGGCCTCAAGTCACCCATCGTGCGCGAAGGGGGCTGCTCCTGTGGGAACCGGTCTTCCTGCGCACGGGCCCTTGCAATCTCCTCAGGGTCCGGAGTCACATTGGCAAGTATCGAGGCTCGGTGTCTGCGCTCTAGCTCTTCCTGTCGGCGTCTCTCTGCCTCGGTCTCGCCCCAGAGATCAGAGGCCAGACCAAGCCTGCGCAACCTCTCTTTACTAAATCGAACCGGCGCACCCCTCTCGCGTCTCGGAGGCATCTATCTCCCCCAATCAAGGTCTCTAAACGTCTGTAGTGATTTTCGCCAATCCGACCTAGCAAACCTTGAGCGTGAACCAAATATCTGTTCAAACTCCTCCTTTGTAAGGTCAAGCGCATACTGAACAAGCGTCCGTCTGTCTATGCGAGGATTCACGGCGCTGGCGTCACCCGATGGGCCCAACGCTCTTCCGTGTTCACTCAGCCAAATAGATTTGCCGGGGAAGTCCCACCCCTCCATGGCCTCTATGCCACCCTCGTTGATACTTTCCTGTATGCGCCTGAGGAAACTATCCTCCTCCTCCCGTGTCAGCAGCCCTTCATCTTTTCGGAAGCCATCCCTAAGCCTCTTAATCTCTGCGTCTCCCTGCGCTCGTGTGAGCCAGCGCTGATTTTCTTCAGGTATCCCGGCTGCGTCCTCATATTTGCTCCCCGTGAAATACCTCCACTGTCCGTCCGTCAACCTATACGGTTGGCGTCCTGGGGGTCCAGTCCACACACGGTTCTCAATCTCGGCAACCTCCCCTCTCAAGTCGCCAAGCTCTGCAGTCTCTATGCGACCTGCCTCAGCATCGTCACCTCTCGGCGCACTACGCGCTCCAGACAATTCTCTTTTAAATGCTAATAGCCTCCGGTATCGCGGCATGTCGTTACTCGCAATCGCCGCCGCAATCTGCTGGTCTAGTGAGCGGTCATCAGCGGTAAAGACATCCCCCTTTGCCGCCTCAAACTTCTCGCGCCACCCGGGGCCAAACGTCCGTAAGTCCTCATATCCCTCAAGCACCTCCTTAGGTGTTCGACGCGGATTATATGCCTCCATTGATTCTACAAAGCCAGCCGTACCCATCATCCCCATTCGTTCGGTTAGCTGCTCCGTAGTAGGAACCTCATCCCCGGCGGCATCAGCCCACAGGGCGTCCAGCACCCCCTGGTTCATGTTGTCAGGGTCAATATCCAGCGTAGCCAGGAATGCTCTCCGGTGGTTAAATAGCTCCCTTTCCCGTTCCACGGCATCGTCCGACAATGTCGCACCCGCCAATTTCCTCCTCTCCTCCACCAGCACACGCGCCCGTGCGCTCTTCGCTGCCTCATCACGACCAATATTGGCCGTCCGCGCCAAAGCCTCTACATTCCAGGTGGGAGGGAAATACCCCTGTAAAACCGACTCCTCGATCTGTAGGTTCCGCCCCATCTCCAGCAGCGCTGGCCGCTGAGACAGATACGCGGCCCCATCACCTGCCGCAATCCAATCATCAATCTGTTGCGTTACTCGACCCATCGCCTCTTCCTGCCCCACGAGTGCTTCGCTCTCTTGCTCCAGTTTCTTCAGACGGTCAGCCTCACCACGCAGAACCCTGTCACGCACGAACTCCGTCACATCTGAGTCTTGGTGGTTTAATCCCCATTCAGACAGTTTGACCGGGTCGTGACCAAACTCTCTGCTTTGATCGTCCACGAGGTCTGCTACCTGCTGCGCACGCTCGTCCTTATCAATCTCCCGTTGTGTCTCTCGACGCATCGTCTCGTAATACTCGTCCTGATGCTGTCTGCGAAGTTCCTCCTTCTCACGTTCTATCTCTGCGTTATACGCACCAATCGTTGCGAACGCAGCCTGAAACGGACCACCCCATTGTTCCGCCTCAAACGCGGCTTTCTGCGCACCTTGACGCTGTATCAGATCAGACAGTGTTCCCGTATTGATTCGTAACGGCATCAGTGCCTCTCCTTATCCCAGCGTGTCCTGCGCCTGCTGCCCATACGACATCGGGAACGCCACCGCCCGGTTCCATTCCCGCGTATCCTGCCACCTGTCTTCATCGCGGCCCATCATGTATTCACCCAGTTGCCGCCGATACAGGTCGTCATACCGGCGCTGATTGGCATCGTATCGGAGGCGGTCTGCCGCCAACTGACGCCCAGCCCCGGTCTCGCCCATTCTGGCTTCAGCCATCGCACGCTGCATCGACGCATCGTAGACATCGCCACGTTGCCCATACCCCATCTGGTATTCACCAAGCGCACGACCATACTGGTCCTGATTCTCCTGCAATGCGCGTTGGTAGCTCAGTTGATTCTCGCCCAACGCCCGGGTATAGGCTCTGTCATATTCACCGGTTGCGTAATCCTGTCCGTAGCGCATCAAATCCTTCATAGCCCCACCGGTCCTGGCGATGCCCTGCGCAGCAGCCGCGTTTTCGATCGCTCGTTCACCCTCACGCCGCCTGAACTCATACCCGGGTGTTCCCTCAACCTCTGCCATCGTAGGAGCCTGAAACCCGGGGTCAGACACCGCGCCAACTGGCGACTGGAACGCAGCCCCAGGCTGGAACTCCCCCACTGCCGAGACCATGCCTCGACCGCCTGGGCCCACGTCAAACGAGCCATACGACCCTGGCTGTGTCGGAGCCTGAAAGGGGCCACCCCCAAGCGGTCGCGTCCAATGACCATAGTCAGTCGCTATCTGTGTCCCATTGGAATCATTGGGCTGTCCTGTTCCTGCCGTCGTAGCGCCGGTTGGCGCATCCCGACCAGAGACGAAGCCTTGGTCAGGCATATAATCTGGAGAATAGCCGTAACCATACCCATAGCCGCCCATCCCAGACGGCGACTGGTCCCATGTGTTCCAGCCACCGCCTCCATACGGGTTATACCCACTGTCGTTCCAGCTTCCATAGGCCATGATTATGTCCTCCGGTTCGTCAGCATGTCGCCCATCGTCCGGCGCTGAGTCGGGTCATCAATAGCAGGGTCACGCATATCACGCATATATCCAGAGGGTATGGCCTGTGCCTGTGCCACTCCACCACCAGCTTCTACCCCTGTATCTATCTCCGCCAGTGTGCGCGGAGGGCCTTTCCAGGCCCCTTCGGCTACCTCAGGCACCTCATGTGTCTGGAGACCAGGAATACCTACCTCCCCCATCGTGCTGCGGAACACAGCATCGCGCACCTGCAGGCCGGGTAGCGCCCGTTGATACGTCTGCCAGTTGTCTTCCATTGCATACCCAAGCTCGGCCCGTCCCAGTCTTTGCGCCTCTGCGTTGTATTTGTCAGCCGATGCTTGGGCCCTTGATTGACCCCATATATTAGCAATCGCGCTCCCTCCTGCAATCACCGCCATTGTTATCGCTGCCATATCAGCCTCATAATCTGGTTCTGTTAATTCCCCGCCATGAGCCAGAAGCTCGTCGCTCCCATACTGACGGATGCCACGCGATGGCATTTGATAGCCGGGTTGCCCCCACTCACCTTGACTGACGGTTCTGGGAGATCGAGGACGGCCACCAAATCGACCACTTCCCCTCCCATGCGTTGGAGTAAAGCGAACCGTACTCCCAAGAGGGTCATGCCTGTTCCCGTTTGCCATTAGAGCGCCTTATAGAAGTGTGTCTCCAGTTCCGAATAGCCCAATCGCTTGTAGAACACCTTGACGCGGTCATTGGGTGCCACCATGTGCATCCAGGGGATGCGGTTCGTCTTCACCCACTTCTCCGCATGTCTGAGCAGACGCATACTATCCAGGCCCCCACGCGCTTCCGGGTCCACCCACCAGAACAATTCTGATGAACACGCCAGTCCGGTAAACGGATGGTCATAGACCAGTATCCCAATCGTGCCTGTGACTGTCTCATCCTGCTCAGACACTAGAAGGAATCCAGACGGATTCTCAATCAACCCCGTGAGCAACGTCGCCATCGACGCAGCGTTAAAAGGCAACGTCTCTGCATAATGCTCAGACAGAAACTGTTTTGCCATCCCCACTAACGCCGGAACATCCTCCTTCGTCGCCCATCGAATCATTGCGCCACCTAACTCAACGAAACATACTTCCACCCAGGCGTCGAGGCAAAGGCGTTATACACCCAGAGCTTGTTGTTGTTCACGTCAAAATAAAACGGAACCGAGTGTCCCTCATGGTCTGGAACCGGTGCCGCTGTCACATCACCGTTTCCCTCACCACTGGACGGAATCATCAAGAACCCACTCGTTGTGTTCTGCATCAATACTCCAGCGCCACAGACCGACACATTACCACCGCCAGCCCCGCCAGCCCCGGTTGGACTAGAGTTAATCCGAATCGTCTGCGGAGCGCCAGCCACATACGGAGAGTTGCTGACGGCGGTTCTCGCATACACCTTCGTGCGGTCATCGTCTGACGCGATTGTCAACACAGAGTTGGTGTTCGTCCCTTTCGAGACGAACTGCGCCAGCACATTCGTGGCTGGAGACGCCACATCTCTCACGTTCTCGACCACCAGGGGGCCACCGTAACTCGTCCCGGTTTCTGCTTCCGCATTGGAATCACGCACCTCAAGACGCGCACGCGCCGTGGACGCAGACTCCGTATCAGGAGCAAAAAAGACAGGTGCGCTCGATGTCAAAATAGGCACTGCTGGAGAGGCCGTGGTCATCGAACCCTGTAAATTGACGCCGACCGTAGACGGCAACGCAAACGCATTGTCTCCACTACTATCTCCCAATGACATCGCCCGACTCTCAGTCGGTGTCCCCACCACACTATGCACGGTGGTGCATTCCACAGCAGAGGCATTCAGGAACATATTCCCAATATTGGCATCGGAACTAGACCACTGAATGCCAGTCTCACACCCACTCAGACGCAAGCCCACCCAGGTGCCATAGCCATGCAAATCAATACCGGTGGCTGCGCCGTCCACACTACAGTTGCTCCAGAGATTGGGGCCACCCGCCACACGGATGCCCGTCGTTGGAGTCGCATAGTCACCACCAACATCCGTAGTAATACGAATGGACTCGTACGTGTTTAGTTCATTCTCTGCGGCAGCAATCGAGAGGCCAGCAGACCCAGCACCGGGAATCAGGAGGTCGTTAAAGACAGACCGCTTCACCCCCGCTTGCAAGTTCAAGGCCGAACTCGTTCCCCCCGTGCCACCCAGCGCCAGATGCTCAATTACCAACCCCTCAACACCCTGACAGTTAAACACCACCTGTCCAGCGCCCGTCTGTCGCAAGACTGAGCCGTCCAATACGCCTGGAGCAGCATGGTAGCCAGCGCCTACAATGCGGATAGCTTTGTCGACCGTTATCGATGAGGTGAGCTTATAAAATTTCCCTGATGCGCAGGGGGGAATATAGACCATGCCTCCTGCCGGACACGCCGTAATCGCATCCTGGATGGCGACGGTGTCATCTGTGACCCCATCACCCGTTGCCCCCTCCGAGACAACATTGATATATCCATCGAGCTTGGCTTCATTCGACGCAATCGCCGTCTCATTAGTGTCAATCTGCTCAGATATCGTCTGGAGATAGCGCACCCACTCTCGCGTCATCAACCGCTCAAAGACTTCTCCCGTAACCGGGTCTATCAAGACCCAACTCCGCAGCGGAACTTCAGGAAGACCCATTTATGAAGTACCCTCCGAGACATCCATATTCGCTGAAATCACGCGCCACGGGACCGGGTCTGTAACCGATATTTCAAACACGCGATTCCGACCACGCCCCAATCGACGCCAGATAGCCCTGGCGCTATACTGTCCTATTTTCCCAGCAGACACCCAGTGTTCGTTCCCCCAGGTATGCGAACCATCATCACTCCAGCGCATCATCACCTGCGGGGTACTCCCCTGCCCACTAGACAGCCCAACCCCGGACTGCAGCATGACCTGAAGTTTGTGATAGAACAACGTCTGGTCTTCAACGTTCAGATGGGGGGTTCGACGCAACCGTCGAATCGGCCCCCCTCCCGCATCGGTAAATTTATCAATCGACATCTCATGCACGGTGCCGGTTTTGAAATTTCCAACAAGATGTTTTTCAAAGGCGAAGGCGTGCGACTGCGGTCGCCATGCACAATACTGTCTATTGTCTGCGTCCCAGGTGCCACGCTCATGCCAAAGCCCAGTTGCGCCGTCATACACCCACGTCGCATCCGCTGATGGAAAATTCAAGACATAAAAAATATGACCACTCTCCTGATACGTCATCGCCACGGCATCATGGATTGTGCGCCCGTCACGCATATACCCCTGAATCGCGTATTCCACGGCATGGGTGCTGACACGCTGTGGCGTATAGCCATTCGCTCTCCAGACAACACACGACCCTTCCTCACTCTGCCCCAGCCATATCACCGTGTTCCCAAACTTAGCAGCCGATGCGGGGGCCGCAATCCCTTCTTCGACAAACGCTCCAGGGATGGCCGCGAAGGGGAATGGAGCCGTGCCAGCGTTATACCAAACCTCAGACGTATTCTTGCCAAAGAGCCAGATATCACGATTAGAGACAATCAGTGACTGCCACGGGTCAGACCCCGCTGTCCGCTGGGCATACTGCGTAGCATCCCACGTTGCCGCCCCATCGTTCAGTCCGGACAGGTAAAGTGTGGATGTATCTCGGTTGAGCGCCAGAAAGAATCCATCGAGAAAATCTCCCTGATGCGCCGTAAGCGGGACCGCGTCTGACCCAAGCATGACCTGCGTCAGCACGTTAGTGCTGAGGGTGAAGATATAGCCACGTCCACCAGACGTGATAAATATCTCGTCCCCCGCATCCACATTGCCTGAGAAAGTGGCTGGTGTCTCTGTCTCAGACTCTACGGTCCCACGATCCTTCGACGACCCATCAGGGAAAATTTCATACAGCGTATTGGCCGAGACCACAAAACAGCGGTCCACGCCTCCGGTACGCACAGCGGTGATACCAGACACCGGATAACCCGTCAGACTGACAAAATCAGAACACCCAGGCGTGGGATACAACACGATCGGGGCTGGCTCGTCACGAACCTCAACCTGCTCCACATACCAGTTCATGCACCGTTGCGCGGCCACATTGACGCTTTGTGACACATACGACGGTCCAACGAACCCACTAAATCTCATCGGTATTGGTCCGTGCGCCAATCGTAACGGCCACCACGCGCCGACAGCGCCGGGTCAAGGCGTAGTGTCTCAGTGGTGCCATTGGCACGCTTGACATTGCCAAAGGTATCCTGGGCAAGCGCTGCCACCTCTGGGCCTATGGACCGTCCAAATTCAGGAGCGAGACGCATAGCCAGTTGATAACGCATCGCCTCTTCGTAGCCGGGAGGAAACGTGTAATCAGTGGTCAGGTTTGCAAATTTCGTCAAAGCTGTCGGCGTATACAACACCAGTTGCGACACCGATGTGCTTGGCACCGGCCAGACGCTAATCGTGGCAAGACCCGCCGCCCAGGCTTTGTCATAATAGAACTCAAGCGGATAGGTGCTGGTCGTCCCCTTGATCGCCACCTGCTGCCACTGCGTGGTATTCATCGCGGCCTGAATCGGTAGCTCAATCTTCTGTGCAGACGACGCGTTCCTATCCGGAATAATGCTTGCGGCTACAATCCAGAGGGGACGCACGATATTAAACGCACCACCCGTGCCAATCGTGTAATCCTGCTGTGATGCCGTGAGATTAAATGCGGTGCGTGCCGTATGGTAAATCGTCAGACGCTGTGTCGCCCATGAATCCATCATGCCATTCAGGATGGTGAACGAGTCCGCTGCGTCACTGCCGGTGGCTGTTTCCCCTGACGCTAGCACCCCAATCGTCTTCAGGCTTCGTTCAATGAGGTTATTTGCTGTCATGGCGCACCTTGCCTACGACCGTATTCGAGATCGCCCTTTCGGGCGTGGTTTTGGTGTCTCCACCTGGAACGGCCCGTCTGGTGTCTCAGCCCACCCCTTCCCCAGTGACGCCCGTTCGTCTGGGTCGTTCACAATGCAACCAACGACCTCTCCGTCTCGCTTCGTGTATAGCCACTTCGGGTAGAACGATTGATACTCAGACTCAGGCATAGCGTCCTCTTTTTATGCGAAGGAATAGGAGGGCGGGAACGACCAACAGGCCGTCCCCTCCCCAACGCCAACACAACACCAACTAGCCAGAGATACGGCAGGCTAGTTCTGGACGCAAGACCGCCCACCCATACAGCACATCGAGACGGCATGGGAATTTGTCAGTCGTGATGTCGTAGTCTCGGATGAGACGAATCGACATGCCCAACTGATCGTCCGACACGCGAGCAGCCATGTCCGTGCCTTTCGGCAACGGCAAGTCAGCCATCGCCAGGGTAAACGCATCCTTGTGATGCGCGATGCCCGTTGGCGACTGTGTGGACTCCGCACCATTGAAGACCAGTGCCGCACCGTCCGCTGGCAAGGCATCGACAGTCTGGAAGGCTGTCGTGGTCTTGATCGCTGGACTGATGGGGATAGTCATCGCCCCACTAGACGAGGTCGTGTTTGCCGTGACGACAAACTGCTGGAGTTCGCCAGTGGACTGACGGCTCTGCGGGTTGACATGGTTCACGCCAGCAATCGTGAAGACATCACCCAACTTCACCGTTGACGCATTGGCATTCCACCCATCGGTGACGATTGATGTGGCCCCAGTGGATGTAGACCCATTCATCAACGGGGTAGCACTCGTGGTGTACGCACCGCTCGTATGGGTGTTGCAGTTCTGGTCCATATACCACTCAAAGCCAACGGCGGTCCCCATCTGACCACGCTGGTACTGGCTGGCAATCGCAGACGACTGCTGAAAGAGCCCTTTCAGTGCGTCCACAATCGTGGCCTGCATCAACGGGGTGATACAAATGGTGCGCCCACCGTCCATCGGAGCCGCTTCATCATCCAACTTGACGCCAGCCGTCAAATAGGTCAACAACGCATTCGGTGTCGTGCCTGGTGTCCCCACCTCGTTATAGATAGAGGTATAGAGGCCCATGCCATCGTTGTCGATCTTATTGGCGATCGTCGCCACTGCCGGGGTAATAAACCGCTTGCTGAAGTCATCAATCTTCAGGGCCAGGTCTTCGGAAGTGAAGGTAATATCGACACCAAACTGGGTGTCGAGCGTCACCGCGACCTGCGTTTCGGTCGCATCCTCAATACCGATTGCCGTACCCGTCCGACCCACGTAGCGCGGGGGTTTTCTGACGTTCAGGACCGTGCCAATCTTGGCACCCTCGACCCCGAACTTGCTGTCGTATTGCCGATTGACGCCCTTGGTGAACGTCAAGTTGTTCTCCAACACCATCAGGGCTTCCCTGGTGATCATGGAGATTGTGAGAAGTGTATTTGCCATCGTAGCTCTCGCTTGCTACGACGCCACCGCGTTATCGCCCAACGCCCTTCTGTCTGGCACGCCGGTACGATTGGTAATCCATCTGGTCAAGCGGCACCGTCGAAGCTGTCGCGCCCCCACCCACCGGCTTGATCGGTCGGGGTGCTTGGGTTACAGATGCCGCCGATGAGACCGGGCCGGTTTGAGCAGCCTCAATCCGCGCTTCTAATTTGCCCATCTCCCGAATCGCCACCATCGGCGGCAACGCCGCTATCCGGTCGCACTCCTCAGGAAACCGACAGAGGTGATACATCACCGCTGGTCCCATGTCAGAGTTCATCACTGAATCCTGCATGGGCGCAGTCATCGGCAGGTTCTTGCCCTGCTCGACGACGGCATCGAAATCGTCATGCTCCTGTCGGAAGGCGTCGATTCGCGCAGTGTGCGCAGCGACGGATTTTTCCCGGGCACGGTTAACGGACTCGCGTTCGATGCGCTCGCGGTCCGATGCGTCTCGCTCAGTGAGACGCAAATTCACCTTCCAGTCTACCAGAGCTTCCTGGAATTGTTCATAAGTTTCAAAATCATCCTGAGTAGGTCGCCCCGCACTGGGCGGCTGGGCAACATTCGGGCTCACATCTGGCTGTCGATAACGCGGAGCCACCTCGATCTTGTCTTCTCCTGGTGGTGTGGGAGCAATCGGCTTGACCGGGGGCGTGGGTGGACGCGCCACATTCGCTGCCGCACGAATCGCATCCAGTTCAGCTTGCAGGGTATCAGCCCGACTCTTCTCTGACGCCTTCTCCCGGGCCAACTGACTCGCCCGGTCCTTGTAGGACCGCCCACGACGACGCCGTTTCTTCGGTTTCTCCGCTGCCCCGTCATCATCTTCCTGTTTTTCGGCCTCCGCCACATCCGCAACTTCCCGTTCAGGCTCAACCTCCGGTTCCTCGGCAATCACATCAGGGGCAGGTTCCTCGCCCTCGCCAGCCGCGTCCAGGGTCTCTGCTGTCGCCGCCTCATCAGTGGCAACCTCTGGCTGCTGGTAGCGTGGGGCAACCGCCACGACAGACTCAGTCGCATCTAAGGGACGAGAATCGCCATCTGCTCCCTGCTGTAACGACGGGGCCTCTTGCGCGGCGGCTTCTACTTCAGCTTCGGTGTCGGTCGTACTCGCTACCCTCAGTGTCATACTGGCGTCCTTTGTGGTGGGGGCCCTTGTGGAGCCTGTGGCCCTGGTGATCCAGGCTGGGCTGGCGCGGCTTGCATCGCCTGACGCTCCGCTTCAAGCATTCCCTCGTAGCGTGCCTCTGAGGCTTCCGACTGGCTCGTAATCCGACCAATCATCCCCTCCAGGCGCTTCACCTCGGTCTGTAAGATTTCAGAAGCTCGCTGCTGTTCGATCTTGGCGAGTGCCCGGGCATTCTCCCCCTCCTGCTTGAGGCCCTCTAGCTGAATCTTCGCCTGTAAATCACGTTCCTGGCTCGCCGCATCAGCGGCAATGTCCTGACGCTTGATTTCGACCTGTGCCTGCTGTTTAGCCTGGTCGGTCGCAAGCGCCTGCTGCGCCTGTTCGTAGGCTTGCGTTACCTGCTGGAGTTGTTGTTCCAGTTGCTGCAACTTGGCTTGCACCTCAGGCGGCATATTCTCCGGATTCGGGGCATCCTGGAGTTCGGGCGGCAGTAATTTCCGGAGACGCGCAGCCACCTTCTTCGATCCAGGCCAATCCATGTTCTCGGCCAGCAAATCCCCAATCTGTGGGAAGACGGCTGGATACGCCTGAATGAATTTGGTCAGGGCATCCGTCGCATCCTGCCGACGGGTCTGGAAACTGGGCCCCACCGACACTGTCACGTCATACCGTCCGACGCCCACGTCATACATCCCCTCGACCCCGGGGGGTATCTGCTCCATCTGGTCCCCAGTCGGCTGATTCTGGGCCCCCGCAAAGACCATGACGTTCTTAACCTGTTCATCAAGGCCATTGATACGCATCACCCTGGCGGTATCGTAGATTTTCGGCAATAAATCCACCACAATCCTGCCTACCTGCCGGACCGCTCGGGCCAGGTTGTCCAGATAATGGCTGTTCGCCATCTCATCCTGCTGCTGACGCGATCGAATCGCCTTGCCTGATTCCTGCGGACCACGCACGCCCAGGGACGCGTCATTAAAGCCCCCCGTGGCCTTGAGGTCTTGGTCCGACTGCATAATTGCCGCCGTCATGGCCTGGATCGGGGGCTCCCAGGACTGGCGTTGCGGCGGCGGCGCGAGTTGCCCACTCACGGTTTTGGGCTTATATTCCAGATACGGGTAATTACGGATATTCGCCGTATTCCACTTGTGTTCGTGGCCCTCCATCTGTCCTTCTGCGGCAATGAATGGCGCACGCGGAGCTAACGCAATCATCTCGGTCTGTGCAGAGACCCAGTAGTTATACATCCGCTGCGGGTCTTTCGCGTCCCGCACGATGCCACGGTAGTCCTTGACCCCATTGATGTTAATTTCATCGCCCGTGACCGGCACCAGCGGTAAATACTTCCCAGGCCACTCGGCCCCCGATGACAAATCCTCGTTGCCTTCTAGAATTTCCACCGCATTGATGAGCGCCCAACGCACGCGACGGGTGGTGGTCTCGCGTTCAGCCACAATCGTGACGCCCGATGGCAGGTCTTTAGCCTCTGTGCCAGACAGCGACGACCGCTTCTCGCGGACGCGGCTCCCGTCCGGCAAAAGCAGTAACACCATCGCCTCACGCACCTCTTCCACGTAGAAATATTCAGCAACCCGGATATTGCCCTCCGGCATCCACTCCTGCTCATCGTTCCCGGTAGACGTGAATCCCGACAATCCGGCGAGCGCGGAATCCGGATAGCGATTCTGATATTCGGTCAGTGGTAAATCCTCCACCACGAAGGCATACCGCGCATCAGACCCATCCGGTTGCTGGCTATTCGGGTCCATATACACCGAAAACGGGTTTGCCACCCGCGCAATCTTGATCTCCTGGTCCAGGGAGAAACTATCGTCATCAATGTAGTCGGTGACCACCCGAATATAGCCACGTCCCATCGTGCATTGATGCTCACCTGCAGTGGTATACGCCACATCCGCATCGCTCTTGGTCTCGATATGTCGCACCACCCCCTGAATCACTTCGGCCACCGCCTCATCCGCCACATCACCGGTCGGACTCACCTCAATGGCCGGTCGTGAGATGCGCTGATTATTGGTGACCTGCCTGATAAAGGTCGGCATCCGGTTCACCGTGAGACAGGGACGGTTGTCCTGCTCGCGCATCGTCCGGACATTGTTGGGCCACTGCTCGGAGGCCCGAAATTCCAAGTCTTCCAGCATATGCTGGCGCAAGGTGCTTTCGGCGTCCACAATCGTGTGAAACCGGTCTTTCGCCAGTGTTAAGAACGACTCCACCTCGTTCTGTCGTGCCGTTTCAGGGTCTTGCTCATCCTGTGCGGTCGAGGCCACCACCACCTGATAGCCTCCTCCCGTCAAATCCTCATGCGGCATGGCTCACCCCCGACTCTTCAGAAACCGTTCTCGTGATTTCATCTGTAAAATGCGATAGGCTTGCTGGTAATCGTTCCTGTTGAAGCCATGTCCAGTCCATTTGTCCCGCGCATTCCGCACAAACTCATCCTCGCCGCCAGCAACAATGGCGTGCAGTAACGCTTCGTCCAGTTGTATCACCAGCGTCTCGACTGCTGCCTGAAGAAACTGGTCCTTTTCGGTAATCCCCTCGGGGAGCTTCATCGTTCCGCCGACCAGCGGTATCGGTGCGTCCATTACTTCGTCTCCTCCACTGGTCGTTCGACATGCTTTCGTATTTTTTTACCAAGCTCACGCTGGTCGTCTGTATATACCTCTGCCCAGTCATTGGCGCGGTCTGGATAGAGCAAGCCACGGATGTAACCATCCAGCCGATTCATCTCAAACCAGCGTTCAAATGGTCGGTTCTCGCCAAACTGAGCAACCGCACGATCATATGCCCTTTTATCGACCCCTTTTTGTTCGTCGGTGATGGTGCTACGAAACTCTTGGCGAAACGCCGCAAACTCTGGGTCCACAGCCGGGAGATGGTGCAACATATCTCCGAGAATGGACTGCGTCACATCCTCGTTGTAATCCGTCAGTGGCTTAAATAGCTCCATCGTGGGGTGTCCAGGATATGGGTTTCCATGATTCCCCCCAGGAGGACCAGTTTCATCTGGAGCATAAAACTCTAAACGCCCCTGCCTGCTTTCCTCGCCGCCTGGAAGCACGGCATATTGGTCCCGACTATCCTTCACCTGAAACCCGAACTGACGCATTTGGGGCGCACGCTCATACACGGACTCAAGCAACGCATCGCTCTCCGCCTGTTCCTCATCGGAGAGTAAATAAATATCGTGTTCCCTACGCGGCAACGACCCCATCACTTCTTGCTGCGCCAGCGGCGAGGGACGCGGGAGTTCCATCCCCTGCATCGCGCCAACAGTATTGCGTGGTTGATAGACCATCAGTGCATCCACCCCAAGGACTCAGAGCCCAGTTCACGAAATTTCACTACTTCAGGGCGCTCGGTCACCGGCTCCAGCCGCAACCATTCCACGCCAGACACTACCGCATAGCGTGTGGCGTCCATCAAGTGGTCGTTCTGCTTCACCACCCGGCCTTTTGTGTCGCGCCGGTAGAGCCGAAACTCTTCCACCCAGGTCTTGCAACTAGCAAAGACCTTCAACTGCCCCGTGCTGAGGAGACGCCAGACTTCCAGCAACCCGGATTCCACCGCATTGGGGGCCATATCCAGCGTGAGCCCCATATCGACATAATCCTGAATCAACTGGTGCCCGTCTTTCTGGCTGCGTCCGCGTGACGCCGGGTCAATCCGCCCAGGAATCCAGTGACCGCGTGAGCGAATGGCGTCCGCGTGAATCGACGGCTCCGCTTCGCCTCGCTTATGCACATTGTAGATATATCGGACGCCCGTTTCCCGGTCATGCGCCACCCAGATCGCCGCCGTGCAATTCCACCCCACATCCAGGCCATATCCTCGCGCATAGTGGTCTGGAATCGTGAAGTCCTCCACCACGACATCACTCTCCGGTACCGGAAAAATGGCCCCGGACCCCAGTTGGGGCACGCCCTTGGTTCTTGCTTCACGCTGATGCGGCGGAATAGACGCAATCAGTTCTGCTTTTTCTTGCGCCGAGAGGTGTGGCACATCATCCCAATCCGCCATCACCACAAACTTGCTCATCCGATCAACTCCTCATGAGCCTCAGTAATCGTTTTCTGATCCAGGTAGATCGGCGTTTCCTCACCGACCCACGCCCCGATCGTATTGAACTCCAGATGTTCACGAGCGTCCTCCTCAGACATGCCATGACGCTCGACCAGGATCTGCACCATCTTCGACACGTCGTAGACTGCCACATCAGGGCGGCTACACCGTCTCCCAATACCCACGAACGCCTCGTCGAATCCGTCAGCCGTTAACATGACATCCCCTGGTCACCTGCGTCACCGCCATCCGTCCTGTGCCTGCGCAGACCGGACACCTGGACGCGTGTGGCACCATCCCGGCCCCCGAACACAGGTCACACTCCACTTGCGGCGGCGGACGATCGATGCGCAGATGCTGACTCCACAACGCCACCGTCATGCCTCACGCCCATCGCTGCCGCCAATCGGTTGATGCGTGAAAAATCTTAAAATGACGTTCGCCACCGCGAGGATCTGCGCGAGTTGTTCCGGTGAGTCCTGCTGCATCGCCTGGGCCACGCCCAGTGTCGCCATGTTCAACCAAAAGGTTTTACTCTTCCACCATCGTTTCATTCTCGTCTGCTCCTTCAACCGGCATTCGACCGCCGGGTAAGAACTCCAGGACCAACGGGGTCATCCCCTGGAGGGGGGTGAACGTCAGCATCATTAAGCCGCCTTCAAAGTCATTCGTCTGCGCCGTCCGGAGCAAACACTCCACATAAATATCATCCGGCGGTTCTTCATCTAACCAAATACCATGTTTTCGCGTGCCCTGAAAGGATTCTCTCCGCTGGTCGTAACTTTTTAGGCCGAGTTCCGAGAGACACGGGGCCCCGTGGTGCGTCTCCACATGCTTGACCCAGACCGTTTCGATCGCATCGGTGACCCCCGGCTTCCGCGAAAAATGCTCGATGAGATGCCGGGGAATAAATCCGGAGCCAATCGCATTCATCGGTCCCATCAATTCCAACTGCCCAATGTCCCGCACCGTCTTCGACGTGTCCCCCACCGCCCACCAGTTGACCGGGCCTGCGAATTGTCGCCCCTTCCACCAGCGTGGATAGTGCCCCGTCAGGTGCGCCGTCGTTTCATACGCCCCGGCCTGGGTCTTCCCAATCCGGTTTGCCGCAATCATCAGCCGCTCGCGGTCCGGCGCGTTAAACCAGGCCAGGTGCTTGCGATACAGCACCCGACACATTCCCACATGGTCAGCGGGGTCGTGGGACCGTGGACGGCACTGGTCGGTGCAGTCCGGAAAATAGGTGGCGAACTTCCCGCTCTCCCGGGTCGCACGCACGGCCTCTAATGCGGCCAGTGTCTCGGCTGGAGTCAACGTCATCGCGCTTCTCCCGGAGCCGCTTGGCTCGACGCCGCTTGTCCCGTCGTCGCATCAGCCACCACTCGGTTTCGGTTTCGGTCTCGGTTTCGGTGGTCTCGGTCGTGTATATACCATGTCATCCCTTTCGACCAGTCAATACATCAAAAAACCCGGCAATGACCAGCCGCCCATCTTGCTGCGTCGTGCCCCATCCCGCTGCCGGGACGCGAGCGTGAAACGCCGACGCGGGATACACCAGCAGCCGGTTCCGCTGCATCGGACAGACCCAGAGCGGTGTCCACGCCGACGCACAGCCAGCCTCCTCGCGTAACAGACGGTCGTGTGCTGCCGCCGACAGGGTGTCCGGGGCATACGCGCCGTGTGTGTGATGCCGGAAAAAGCCCGTGCCGTATTCCTCCGTCTCGGGGCCCTCTTCCGGGGCGTCCCCGCAATATAACACGCACGCATAGGTCGCGCCCATCCCGTAATCGGTGTGAATCCGCAGACTGGCATCCCGGGTCGTCGTGGACAGACGCGCAAAGAGGTGTCGCATCTGCACCGTCCCCCCCAATGTCTGGGCCACCCGCCGTGTCAGGGGCTCCAGCACCCAGCGTGTGACATCCAGCGGCAGCGCGGCCACGAGAAACGTGGTGTCGCCATCCGTTACGTCCCGAAACACCGCACTGTCACGACCCCACCGCTCAATGCCGTCTATTTCTGCCGCCGCCGCGTCAAAAAGCCAGGGGCCCAGCCCAGGGCCCACACTCGGCTCGTCCAACGCCCCGCAATGATGACACCGTATGGTGAGGTTCATGCACCCGCAATTTCGACACCGCCAAGCCAGCGAGGGACTCCCTTCTTGTTCTGTTCTCTTCACTTCAGTTCCCTTCCCTTGCAACGGAACATTATGGAAATTCCGGGAAATTCCAGACGAGCTTTGGGTCATTCAGGGGTCTTCCGAAAAAAAACAGGGGGTTACGGGGCTTTTATCGAGATTTGGGGAATTTAGGGCGAGGACTGTGGCTGGGGCCCTATATGGACCGGCGGGGGGGCATTTACAATTTAGGGCATATACCCCCTCCATCGCTAGGTCACTCACCCTAATGTAGGTCATTTGCCCTTCCACGCAGGCAACCACTGACTGGCACCGTTTAAACGCTGCGCTTAGGCGCAGGCTCAAGGGTTGAGGACACTTCCATCAGTAGTCGGTTGGCCTGCTCCACTTTGTCAAGGTCACTATCGCTGAGACGGGCGAGGTCTTCAGGGCTGAGGTGAACGTGGGCCTGAACCGCAGGGAGTAGGCGGTCGATCAGCAACTTCAGTGCGACGGTCTTATCCCACGTCTTGAGTCGTGTGCGGGTTCCACCTCTGCCGTCAGTCTCTACCGAGACAGCAGAGACAGAGCTTGCCACGTCATCCGGGAGTGAGCGTAGGCTGACGGGCTGGTTGTGGTCATCCACCAGTTGTCGGATATCGCTGAACGCTATCGAGCGTAGCTCGGAGACCACGTCTTCGACCCTCAGCCCCGCTTTGGACAGCCGTTTCCGGTGCTGTATGGCAATAGCGGACTGCACCATAGCCATGGATAACAGCCTTGAACCACTTACCTGCGCACTCGCATTGTCCTTGCCGGGGCTGTAACCAGCCCGTATCGCGGCCTGCGTGGCATTGAGATCAATGAGGTATTCAGAGCAGAATCTCTGCTGCATGGGGGACAGCTTCTCGGCCATGCCTCACGATACCACAACATCTTGTGGTCAGCCGGAACGGTACACCATAAATAGCGGTTGAAAACGTGAAGTCACGCTGTCATACTCGTTGCAGCATTAGGGGAGGTCAGGTTAATGGCTTGACCACGCAGGCCGGGAAGCAGCGCGGCCCCCCGCAGCGGTCAACAGCAGGACGGTCGAAATCGAGGGAGTCACTGTCAGATTACAGCGTCGGGAGACGCAGTAACAAACGAACCTCAGCCGCCACATAGAGAGTCGGGCTACTTCGGTAGGTGCCAAGCACCTATCGCACCGCCCATCGACTAAGGCCAGAGGCTGCGACAGCATCTCCGGTCCGCCCTACCAGCTAGCCGTCAGGCTAGGATGCTCGGCGGCTCGCCGGATAGTCGGATAGCAGACCGGGTTACAGGCACGCCACAGCGTGAGGCTCTCAATTGGTTCTAGAAACGGTGCAAGGTTTCACCTTTGAGGTGCTGCACCGTCGGCGGAAATAACCGCCCTGAATGAGGAACCGATACCATGCAAAACACCAACTACAGTGTCACCTACGACATCGTCACCCCGGAGTCTGCCGAGGACGGCGACGTAGCCGAGGCCGGGTATGTGGCTGAGAACGTCAGCCTGCGAGACGCCATTGACGAGGTCGGCGGCGTCTGCTACGACCACAACGGCTCCTACGACTGGTTCACCAACTGCGAATACGGCATCGACTACCAGACGGGTGCGCAGGAATCACGCTCATTGCACCTGCCGGACGGTATTACGGGCGCAAGCCGAGTCCGAATCGGACGGCTGCTCGGCGTCAGACGATAAACACTGGTGACGGGCACGGGGTTGCAGCCCCGTGTTAAGCCTACAGCGCCCGGTCCGAATACCGGGGCAGAACGAAAGGACCCGATGATGAACACCTATCACACATATGTCAAAGTGGTCTTCACGACTGCTGACTGGTCACCCGACGCGGCGCAGGCAATCGCTGACGCGATCAAATGTCTGCCAGTGCTGGAGGGGGACGGGCTAGCCCCAGATACCACGGTGCGCGTAGAGAGCGCCAACGTCCAATGCGTTGAGTCTGTCGACGCTGACGGTAACGTCATCTCGCAACGTGTTTAGTTAGAGGGGAACGAGATGAAAAGAAAGAGCAGAGACGCGGGTTACCGGCTTGTTGAGATGAACGGTCACACCTACAAGCTGGGTCGGCATAACTTCGACGCTTTCGGGCGACCGCGAGACCCGAATCTCCTCGTCAAGCTGGAAAATATGCGTCTCGGGCGACAAGCGAAGAAGCGCGACCAGGAGAAGCGCGAATGGTGAGTGGTTCGGGGCTACGGCCCCGGATTAAACCGCAGTCCGGGTCACAAGCCCCGGACAAACCGAAAGGAACCAAAACAGTGAAGAAAACACACACACTGCGCGATCAGTGGTTCGCCGCCGCCCTCAAGGGTCTTAAACCGTTATTTGCGGATATCGGCTACCCGCTGACCGCTGAGGTCATCCGTATCTCAGCCGGGTTCCCGTCCAAGGGCGCTCGGAGCCTCAAGAGCCGCCGGATCGGCGAATGTTGGGACGCAACCGCCATTGCTGATGGCGTTTGCCAAATCTACATCAGCCCCGTGCTGGTCGACCCGGTCAAGGTGCTGGGGGTGCTGGTCCATGAACTCGTCCACGCCGCTGTCGGGTGCAAGTGCGGCCACAAAGGGCCGTTCCGCAAGGCCGCGCTCGCCGCTGGGCTGACCGGCAAGATGACCGCGACAGACGAGGGTCCGGCACTCGTCGAACGGCTCACGGCGCTGTCCGCGACACTGGGGCCGTACCCGCACGCCGCGCTGGACCCCAGCAACAAAAAAAAGCAAGGCACGCGGATGCTCAAAGCGGCGTGCGAGTCTTGCGACTACATCGTGCGGCTGACCCGCAAGATGATCGATTTACACGGCTGTCCGATCTGCCCAAGTTGTCAGGAAACGATGGTAGAAGAGAGCGTTTAAACGCCCTCACTGGTGAGAGGTCCGGGCGCAAGCCCGGATTAAACCGCAGTCCCGGTCTCAAGCCCGGGGCACACTGAAAGGAACAGAGATGGAACGTATTACAAAAGCAAATCTGCAACGGCAAATCGACCGGCTCAACCGGGCTATTGATGGGGTTAGCCGATCGCACCGCAGACTCCCGCTCTACGGCCTCTACTGGGCCAACGGGACGCTCCAGATCAGCTACGGCGACGGCGAGACGCTGCCCTACAGCGGGACAAAGCGCGAGATATACCAGCGGCTGCTCGCCATGTGCCATGTGGCCGAACGCCTGTAGATCAAGTGGTGACGGGTCCGGGCCTGTGCCCGGATTAAACCAGATGCTCTGGTCCGAACTCCAGAGCAAACGAAAGGAACCAACATGAAACCTGAGCTAATCGGACTCGCCGCTATCCTGATTGTAGGCGCAGCGGTGCTGCAGTGGGGCGGGAACCCGGCCCAGGGCTGGCAATTGTTGCCAACCGAGGCGCAGTGCGCAGCAGACCTGACCCACGAGGTCTACCCGGCAGGCACCGTCGCCTACCGCTGGTGCTGGCCCGGACCCGGGCAAGACGGGGTCTTCGCCTGCGAGGATCTCGCCGGGGAGTACGAGCATGGGGACTATCACCCGTGCGTCGACCCGGACTACGCCCTGGCGCAAGCCTGGGTGCTGCTCTCGGACCCGGACGTAGACTGTCTCGGCCCTGAGACCGAGACGGCCTATAGTCTGGTGTCAGGCGTGAGGCCCGGTGACCCGGACTACGCCCTGGCGGTCCGCTGGGATAAAACGTGCCCGGGATGGCACCTGCTCACGGGCGAATAACTGGTGAGAGGTCCGGCTAGCGAGGGCTGGCCGGATTAAACCGCAAGCCTGGGTCTCAAGCCCCGGGCAAAAATTGAAAGGATACCATGATGACACTTCCCACAATCCACCTGAACGGCAGCAGTCAGGAGTCGCTGGTGCATGATGCTCGGACCGCCTACTCCGCGCTGCTGGACGCCTTAGACGCCCTGTCCCGGATGCATCCGCACCAGCGGGACTACTACCCGGCCCCTGATACGTGGGACGCAGCAACAGCCGAACACGCGGCCCGGATTAAAGCCGTCCAGAGCGTCATGGACAGCGTCTCCGAGTGGGCGCTGGCCGTGCAGGCACTGAACTCCTGAGGACAGGCCCTATGGGCCTGTAAAGGGCTAGCCCGGTTCCAAGCCCGGGCATAACGAAAGGAACCACCGATGGAAGACCCAAAGACGCCGGAAGACCCCAGACCGCGCTGGGCTGTGGAATACCCCGAGGATAGGCGCGAGCAGATCACGGCGGCATACCGGATGGCAGCGGCGGTCATCCAAACAGTGGACTGGGAGCAAAGCTGGCAGCTACGGATGGACGCCGAAGTCGCCATCAAGGAGTACATGGACATGCGCACCCAGTGGCGCTTGCTGCAACGGGAGTGGCAAACGAGCCAAGACCCAACGGGCGAGTACTGGTAAAAACAGCCTGCGAGGATGCCGTGTACGGGACGTTCTCGCAGGCACCCATACCCTACACCCCCCCCATAATCCTGAGGACAGGCCCATCGGGCCTGTAAAGGACAGCCCCGGTTCCAAGTCCGGGTCATACTGAAGTCATACTGAAAGGACCAACCATGACATTAGCAGAAGCCAGCCAGCGGATAGGCACGACCGTTTCCACCCTAATGCAGGGGGCACAGGGCACCAAAGCCTACCTCCACTGGACCGTCGCAGATTATAAAAGCGCGTATGGGCGCGATCGCTGGCTGCTCACGCCGGTCTCAGGCTCAGGCGAGCTGTGGTTTGAGACCGACAGTATCCACTGGTAGGCGCGGAGTATGAGTACTAGGCAAAACTGGTGATGGGCACGGGGGCACCCCCCCCCGGGTTAAACCACAGCCCCGGTCCACAGTCCGGGGCAGAAAGGGCACAGCATGACACCAAAATATACCCCGCTAAAGGAACGCACCCCGGAGGCAGAATCGTACTGGAACCACGCATTCGACCTGGCGTTTTCGGTGATTTCGAGGCACCAAGACTGGGGAGATACCCTCGAAGACCCCGCAGAAAAAGAGGTGATCAAGGCCGAACTCATGCGCAGAGTCGAGACCCTCTTCGGTCCGGACAACGAATATCGAGAGGCGCTCTCGGCGTTTGACACCTACGAATCACACGCACGTCCGTTAAGCGGAAAATAAGCGTGACCGTGAGGCCACGTTATGGTAGTCTCTAGCACAGGCCGTGTAGTCACGGCCTAGTAGGTGATGGGCTAGTGAGCAGACCGAGACTAGGTGTGGTACCGCATCGTCTCACCCCTGCTCGCTAGTTAAACCCACAGCCCCCGTCCAAAGTGCGGGAGCAGAAAGGACAAGGACAGCGTATCATGACCCTGACATATGACAAGGCGTTTAAACGCTTTGTCTGGCACGGCGATTTTGCCAACAAGCACCTCCCCAAAGAGGCGCGGTTCCGGTGGAACCCGAAGGCCAAGTGCTGGTGGACTGACGACCGGCAGAAGGCGATTCGCCTGCTGCAGTTTGCCGACGACAGCGCACAGGCCGTGCTGGACCCGGTAGTTGCAACCCGGACCGCCTCACACGCGGACGCACCGACGACCCCCGACGCCATCCCGGCTCCAGAGGGTCTGGCCTATCGGCCCTTCCAGATATCCGGTATCGAGTATGCGAGCAGCCGTCCCGCAACATTGATCGCAGATGAAATGGGCCTGGGTAAGACGGTGCAAACCGTCGGCCTGATCAACGCGGACCCGACCCTCACACGCTCCTTGATCGTGTGTCCGGCCTCGCTGCGGCTCAATTGGCAGCGAGAACTGGAGCGCTGGCTCGTACGTGACCTGAGCATCGGCATCGCGACCACGCAGGACTGGCCCGATACTGATATCGTGATCTGTAATTACGACATTATCTGGAGGGCTGGCCCCCTCAGCCACGCGGCTGGCGAAACGTGGGATCTGGTCGTGTTAGATGAAAGCCACTACGTGAAAAACCCCAAGGCGAAGCGAACCAAGGCCGTCGTGGGGGACCGTCGCGAACCCGGGCTGCAGGCACGGCGCAAACTGGCGCTCACGGGCACCCCAGTGACCAACCGCCCGATCGAGCTATACTCCACCCTCCGCTGGCTCGACAGCGCGTCGTGGCCCTCCTTCATGGGCTACGCGAAGCGCTACTGTGCGGCCCATCAGACGCGGTTTGGCTGGGATTTTACCGGGGCGAGCCATCTCTCAGAACTGCAGGACACCCTCCGGCAGACGGTGATGGTCCGGCGGCTCAAAAAAGACGTGCTGACCGAACTGCCAGCGAAAACCCGGCAGGTCATTGAAGTGCCCCCAAACGGGGCGGCAGCGGCTGTGGACCGGGAGAATGCCGCGTGGGACCGCAAACAGGCGTCCCTCGCCGCCCACAGACGGGCTGTAGCGAACGCACAGGACAGCGGGGATGCTGATGCCTATCGGCTCGCCGTTAAGGCGCTCAGGGAGGCGGAGGGCATCGCCTTCAGCGAGATGTCCAAGGTCCGGGCGGACACAGCCGTGGCGAAGCTCCCAGCGGTGCTGGCGCACGTCAAGGATGCCCTGGAGGCGAGCGGGGGCAAGGTTGTGGTGATGGCGCATCATCACGAGGTCGTGGACGGGCTGCTGGCTGGCCTCTCGGACTACCAGCCGGTGACACTCACGGGCCGGACGCCGATGGCCGACCGGCAAGCCGCTGTAGACCGGTTCCAGAGCGACCCGGACTGCCGGGTGTTTGTGGGCGGTATCCTCGCCGCTGGCGTGGGCATCACCTTGACGGCATCAGCGCATGTGGTGTTCGCGGAACTCGACTGGGTTCCGGGCAACGTCTCGCAGGCTGAGGACCGGTGTCACCGCATCGGACAAACTGACCCCGTCTTGGTCCAGCATCTGGTCATCGACGGGTCACTGGACGCTCGCATGGCCCACATGATTGTGGATAAGCAGGCGGTAATTGATGCGGCCCTGGATGACGAGCCTGACCGTACGCTGGTCGTGCATACTCCCACTCCCCCGCCTCCCCCCCTGCCGGACGCACATCCCGACGACGCCGCACTGGTCCACGACTGCCTGCGGTATCTGGCTGGACGGTGCGACAAAGCGCGGGAACTCGATGACCGTGGCTTCAACCGCTTTGACGCCACGATCGGACACAGTCTGGCGAACGCGCCGACCCTGTCAGCCCGTCAGTATGCAGCGGGACTGAAGCTCCTGTGGAAATATCACCGGCAACTCGGTGAGGACTCAATGGTGCAACTACAGGCAGCGGCGAACCGAACAAAGCAGGACTAAAAGTGGTGACGGGCACGGGGCTGCGACCCCGTGTGAAACCAGACCTCCGGTCCGAACTCCGGAGATAACAGCTACTGCACTAAACGAGAACAAAATAAATAGATTAGTGCAGCAGCCAGAAAGGACACCTATGGTATGGCCGTCGCACTTATTGTACTCGGCGTAGCCGGGTTTATCGGGCTAACGCTGTATCTGGACCGGACAGAGATGTCTCCGGTCTCGGAAGCCACGCGCCGATACTACGCCCAGGGCGCGAGGCATGTGCGCCGTCAGGCAATTGTGGATTGGACCCGCCTTCCGGGAATGCCCGGGAATGTCCCTCAGAAGGGAACTGAACAGAAGGGAAAGGAACAGAACAGATGACTGACTTAAGACTCTCGCCCCCGGACCCGTACCCGGAGTGTCCGGCCTGCGACACCCCGCTCAGAGATGACTACACTTGTGCCTGTGGCTACGCACCACCAGAGCCGGACTATGACCTGATCGCCGAACAGCAGGCTGAGTATAACTTGGCGGTATGGGAGGTCCAGCATGAGCGAAACTAAACGCTTACTTGTTGAGATAGACCTCACCCGGCTAGGCTACGCACCACCCGACCGGCTCAGGAGACTCCTGACACAGGCTGGCGAGGCCATACAGGGCACCGGGGCTGGGCACGAGATGACCACACCCCCACAGCAGGGTCTTATTATGGAAGGGGCGGCGATTGGTCGCCAGCGCGTAGTCGGCACCTGGAAAATAGAACTTCAGCAGTACGACGAGGTAGGTGATGACTGACCGCAGCCGCAGCACGACCGGGTCTGATGTGCAACTCCTCCGAGATATGGCCGTCGATATTGAAGATTTAATGGCTGACCTCGATGAAACCAAATCCACCTGCAAGTCGTGTGGGCTTGCCAAATATGACAAATTTGATGAACACATCGTAGCCAATAGCCTCAAACGCATCCCGGCGAGGCTCAAACACTGCGCTGAACTCCTAGAGAACGTGCAAAAATACGGGAGGGTTGGCGGGAAAGGAAAAAACCATGACAAACGATGAAAAAGACGAGGCCCAGGTCGAACTGAATAAAATGCTCCAGCGGATGTCATCCGACATCGCCTCGCAGTTTACCGAGGAGGATTTGGAAACCCCACGGGTCTGCGCACTGGCCTGCGCCCTCACGATGCAACTATTTCTGTCGATGGCGAAGGTCACGCAGGCCGAACGGGATGACTTCTTCAACGAGGTCATCCCCGACATGGAAAATAGCTGGCACTTCTCGCCAAAGGCGGTCAAAGCCTCCCCGGAGGACAACCTGCTGGCCGTTTCGTTCAAACCATCGGACGACCCGGACAAGGATCTCAAGCGGATGGAAACGCCGAGTAAGCTGGTGAACTGACGCGCTGTTTGGTGAGAAGCGGGACACACCCCGGTGCGGTCCCGCCGCACTCCGCCCAGGTAATAGTCCACGGCTCATAGGCAGTCCATGCCTGATTGGGGGCTACCACTTGGGCGGAACGGTCCGGGCACCCTTGATATTCACGCCCACACTCCGGGCACACCGGCCCATCTGGAAAGAGAGTCGGCTGGTGCGGCGAGCTAGCCTTTTCGCTTTTTAAAGTATTCAATCTGCGCGAGCCGTTTCTGAGCCGCCTTCTTACTAAGCCCCGGCTTACTCAGGGGCTTCCCGGCTTTTGAGGTGACTCGATAGCCACGTTTACTCTTGGTAATCGTCATAACGACTCCGACCCCTTCGCCACGAGTTTGCCTAGCGCGGTCAAGGACCACACCACTTGCCGTGTGCCCTGCACATAACGGTCCCCGCTAGCGTAGATTAACTGTGCTCTGTGCAGTTCGATGCGCCGTGGCCGCTCAGTGCTGCCCCCCATGTGCAACAGAGCTTGCAGTTCCTTATCGGTTAGCCCGTCCGGGTGGTGAGCGAGCGCGGTCAGCACGTTCCGGCGCTTGCTCCCCGCCTTGCCTGCCATCTTCTCGGCGGCTTCGTACGATGTGGCGACCGTGAGGCCCAGCGTGCCAGTGAACGGGAGTTCTCTCTCGGTATACGGCATTATGGAATACGTTTAAACGCGCCGAACGTGATGAAGGTAACTGCCAATATCCCGTCCGGCATCAGGCCGGAACGTGTGAGCGTCCCCAGCGCCGAGTGTAACGGATTCCAGGGTCGATCCAGAGGTCAGGCTATGCACTGTAATCTCCATCGGGAACTTCGCCTTGATGCGGTAGGTGCCCCGGAGTCCAATCACGCTCACCCAGTATTCCCCATGTAATTCGCTCGCATAGGCACGTACCACCCCATCCTCGTGGGTGTCGGGCCAAATTTGATCATCGGTCTCGTAGGGATGTCCGGCCCAGTGATGATTGTGCGGCGTCCCGTTCGCAATGGCTGTCGGAAGCCCTGTGCGCACGCTCTGCATCGCCTCCATCACGGCGGCGGAGACCCCTTCCCAGTAGGGCCTATCGCCTCGCACACCCGCATTCGCGTGCAAACAATAAGCCGCACCCTTACTCACATACGTAGTGAGCATCTGCGAGGCGAGGCGTTCCGGGTCAGGTTCTGAATACCCGGATGAGCCAGGGCCCACGGGTTCGTTGTTCACAAAGATGCGTGGCATTCCGGTATAAAACTGCACCTCCCACGGCTGTCGAATGCACCGGTAGGGCCCATCAATCGTGTCCACCCGGCGTGAGAAGTGGGGGGTCAGCAAGTCTGAGGATGCCGCTCCGGCATGGTGTTCAAAGAGCCGGTCCAGCGCGGCTTCAGGATTATCGCTCCCATCCGGAGAGCTCGGAGCTACGAGGATGTCGCTAGCGTCAGCCCAGAGCTGTGTTAACTCAGCCAGGTCTGCATCATTCACCCCATTGAGATTGCTTTCATTGGCAATCTCCACAAACTGGATTGCATGGCGCTTCGCATTCAGGAGCGGGGCCAGATGCTGCACCCAGGCACGACGATCGGCCTGCGAGGGCATCATCGCCTGCGCATCCGCGAAGAGGACCAACTGAACACGCAGCCCACGGTCCACGCAGGCATCCAGCACGAGCATCAGCCGGGTATCGTAGTCATCCCACGACGGGTCGATGACGCGGTCTACCCAATAAGGCTGGGCACCTACCATCGACAACGCCCGGATGTAATCCACCCCGTAAGAGGCGATCCAGTCCAGCGTAACGGCGAGCCGGGGCACGTCATGTTTAGCGGCCCAGAGCGCCCAGAACATCGAGATGCCCCACGCGGGATAGGGTCCACGGCTATCCGAGAAGGCATGTCCCTGCAGGGACACAATGTCTGTCACAGCAATGGCTGACACAGGTGCTGGCTCGGGTTCTGGCTCGGGCTCGGGTTCTGGCTCGGGCTCGGGTTCTGGC